>ERZ808245.4-NODE-4-length-270701-cov-5.347591_pt1 | contig 270701 bp, 249 predicted proteins | sample MGYA00521243_ERZ808245 | MGnify/ENA primary metagenome ERZ808245 (study PRJEB31516, sample SAMN03275576) | gut metagenome | biome: mammalia-associated habitat; material: feces | host: Papio cynocephalus | place: Kenya | collected 2012-07-07 ... | reverse complement strand
TTGGCTTGTTTGGATACTCAACAGGCATAATCTACAATGTAAAGGTATCTGGTTCAGTTACAGGCAGTGAAATTGTAGGTGGTGTGGTAGGAACAAATGCCGGAACAGTTGACTATGCAGAAAATGGCGCAACAATAACTGGAAAACTTGGAAACGAGAACAATATTCTAGGTGGCGTTGTTGGATACAACACATCAAGCGGAAAAATTCGTGCAGCAGCAAATGCTGGTCAAATTGCAGTTTTCTATTATGCAGGTGGTATTGCAGGAAAGAACGAAGGTTCTATCTACAATGCATATAACTCAGCAGCGATTACATCAAGTGATACAACACAAGCCTTTGGTGGAATAGTTGGCTACAGCACAAACGGAAACATTGGTTATGTTTACAATTGTGGAAATATAGCAAATAGAAATAACAAAGTAGCAGGACAATTTGTTGGACAAATTGAAAGTACAGAAACTGTAAACATTAAAGGATATTACTTAAATGTAACATCATCAGCAACCAACAGTTACGACACAGGTTGTGGCAAACTAGAGTCAGAAATGAAACCAGCAACAACCTACATTTTCAATACATCAAGTATATATGAAGGTTGGAACCTTGCAGCAAACAACAAATACTTAGACAACATTTGGGAAATACGAACAAATGAAAACAATGGCTACCCAGTGTTTAAGATTCAAAAGAACTACAAGGGAGAAATTGTAATAACAAGCAAGTTTGCAGATGGTTGTGACGCCTTTGCAATGAGTTTTGTAAAGATATCAGTAAATGGAAAGGTATATACCTACATGCTATCAGATAACATGACATACACACTAAAAGACCTAGAAGCAGGGGAATATATCATATCAACATTTGCATCAACAAATCACACAGCAACAGCACACAACACAAATGCAAGCGGAGAAGTTCTCAATTCCGTTACATTGGACGAAACAACCAAGTCAGTAACAATTTACATTGTTCTAACAAAGACCGGCACAGGTGCCTTCTATGGCGGTGCAGGAATAGTTGGAAACAACACAGCAAGTGGCAACAATGCAATGGCAAATGAGGCTACTGTAGAAATCACTGAAGAGTTAGAAGAGAAATCAGAAGAACTTGAAAGTGAAGTTCAAATTGATACAGCAAGTGAATTACAAAACAAAGAAACAACAAGCAAAGAAGTTCAAACTGACACACAAACAGAAGCTTCTCAAACAGAAAACAATGCAGAAGTTGCAATATCAAAACCACATTTTATTGCAACAACTCACATTGAACTTAACAGAGTTTCAAAAATGGAACAAATATCAGTTAAGGCACAACCAACTATGTCACACTCAAAAACCACAATGGCAGAGAATATGGCATATATGGCAGAGATGAAGAACTCACAGTTTGTGCCAGTTCACAACAAGAAAACACTTGTTTAAGTCTAAACCAAACGGGAAAGCACTTGTTTAAACAAAAAAACCACAGAAAAAATCTGTGGTTTTTTGACGAGCTTGACGATAAGAAGTTACAACGCAAAAACAACATTTTGTTGCAACAAGTGTAACAAAAACGCTTTCAAAGTATCAAAAAAAACATCACAGCACAAAAACAACATTTTGTGATTTATGTTTTTTTGTGGTTAGATTGAAGAAATTATATAATATAGTATCAATAACAACAAAGAACCTGCACGCTTTTTGTGGTTGTTAATGGTATTAGGAAATAAACTTAAGAGCCTTATTTATAATTGTTGGAGGTTCGACATTAAATTTTAGGAGATGAGTTCTTATTTGAATTAAATACGTATTTAAAACAAATTGTTATGAAAATTTGCGTTTTAAGAGTTTAAAATTATGAAATAGTACTTTAGTGCAAAATCTGAAGGAGAATCATATATCTATATGTGAAAAGTTTTAGTGATTATATTATTGATATAAAAGCCATTAGGCACAATATTTTACAAATTGAAAAGGCAGTAAACGATACAAAAATATGTGCTGTTGTCAAGGCAGATGGGTATGGACTTGGAACAAAAAACTTCGTTCCGAGCATTGACGACTTGGTTTTTTGTTATGCTGTTGCTTGTTTTAAGGAAGCAGTTGAACTTAGGAAAAGTACTCAAAAAGACATTTTGATATTAAACACAATTCCAAAAGAAAACTTAGTTTTTTGTGCCGAAAATAATTTTGAAATAAGTGTATTTAGTAAATCGCAAATTTTGCAAATGATAAAAGTGTTTTCAAAAAAATCTGGCAAAAAATTAAAGTTGCACCTTGCTGTAAACACCGGCATGAACAGAATTGGTTTTGCTGATGAACAAGAATTTTTTGAAACAGTTAAACTTATAATTATGCATAAAGACTTGTTTGAAATAGCAGGTATTTTTACACACATATACAATGCAATATGCAAAAAAGATACAGAGTTACAAATAAAAATTTTCAAAAGATATATCAATATATTGAAGAAGCTTGGTGTTGAAAACATTATAGTTCATAGTTCTGCAACAACTGCCGGAATTGATTATGCAAATTTTAGATTTGACATGATTAGGCTTGGCATCGGAATGTATGGTTTTTTTGATGGCAAAACAAAACTGAACTTGAAACAAACAATTTCACTTGAAAGCAAAATTATAAAACTCACGGAAATAAAACAGGGCGACAGGGTAGGCTATGGAAAAAACTTTGTTGCAAAGCATAATATGACGATTGCAACCATTCCACTAGGTTATGCTGATGGCATTTTTAGATGTTATGCAAAAAAAGGTTTTGTGATTATAAACAACTGCCTTTGCAAGATTGTTGGCAACATTTGTATGGATATGTTTATGTGTGATGTGACAAAAGCAAATGCAAGAATAAATGATAAAGTTATTGTTATTGGAAAGTCAAAAAGTCACAAAATTGACTGCCATGACATTGCAAAAAAGTGTAATACAATTTGCTATGAAGTTTTGACAAATATTAAAAAAAATAGGCTTAACATTAAAATTTTGAGCTAATATATGTGCTTTTTATGGTATTTTGTGCTATTATTTATGTATGAGAATAATTGCAGGGAAAAATAAAGGGAAAAATCTCAATAGTTTTGAACTATCTTCAACAAGGCCAACAAGTGACAAAATAAGAGAAGCACTTTTTGACAAACTTGGCACGAAAGTTGAAAATTGTGTTTTTTTAGATTTGTTTGCTGGCACTGGCGCTGTTGGAATTGAAGCCATAAGTCGTGGTGCAAAAGATGTTTTTTTTGTTGATGAAAATAAGACAGCAATTGGCATTGTTAAAAAAAATTTGAGTCTTATTTCAGCAACTGACAAAAATGTTTACTTATCAAATTTCGAAAAGGCGCTTTTAAGTTTCAAAAAAAGTGGACAAACCTTTGACATCATTTTTGTTGACCCACCCTATGCTTCAAATTTTGCAGAACAATCTATTGAAAAAATAAGAGGAATGACACTGCTAAACACAAATGGCGTTTTAGTTTGGGAGCACGATGCAAGCAAAAATATGTTTATTGAAAAAAATTATTCAAATGTTGTTACAAAAAAATATGGTGATAAGTTTTTAACTTATTTTAAAGACACTGATATATATACAAAACAATGAATAAATATGCAAGTGGTTCATTTTAAAATAAATATACAACAATATGCATATTTATACAAACAACTTATCTATTACAAAAGACATAAAAAGAAATTTGCAACAAGATTATGCTTATAAAAACAATTTGTAAATGACATAAATAATTTGCTGGCGAGATGAGTTGTAAATTAGAGCAATTAACAAGAAAAGTTACTTGCAAAACAATGGACAATCAAAAGTGAATTGAAAAAACAATTGATACAAATGCGAATTTCCATTTTAACTTGAAATCGTAAATTTTTAAAATCTAATAGTAAAAGGAGAATAGTATGGAAATTGTAACACTAAACATAAAAAGTGAATTTCCGCCAGCAGATGTTGCAGTTGCAAATTTGCTTATTGAAATTGAAAGACTTGCAAACACAGAAGTTGGCGCTATTAAAGTTATTCATGGTTATGGTTCACACGGCGTTGGTGGTGCAATTAAAAGAGAAGTGCATGAGTCCCTTAAACTTTTAAAGCACAACAAAAAAATTGTTGATTTTATCCCCGGCGAAAAGTTTGGTGCATTTGCAAAAGAAAATGAATACATCACAAAAAATTTCCCTCAACTTGTTTTGGATTCTGACCTTCAAAATTACAACAGTGGAATTACCATTGTTTTCCTAAAATGAAAAACATTTGCATTTATGTTTTTTTTATGATATACTTGCAAGGTTACAATTAATATTTAAGGATTTTTTTATGTTTAGTAAGAGAGCAGATGGTGTTGTTGTTAAAGGCGGCGACCCCATCGTTAAATTAACAAGTCACATTATGCCATATCGCTATGATGCAATGGTACAATTTTTGCTTGAAGCAAGATGCGAAGAAATGGACAAATACATTCATATGATGAGTGAAAAGGGCATCAAGTTTAGTTACATGCACATCATCATGGCGGCCATTGTTCGTATGTATGCCGAAAGACCACAACTCAACCGTTTTGTTATGAATGGCAGACTATTTCAAAGGGATGCAATTTACATTTCTTTCACGGTTAAAAAACAGTTGACTGAAGATGCTGGCGAAACAACCGTAAAACTTAAGTTTACAGGCGAAGAAAACATTTTTGAAATTAAAAAAATGATTGACGATGCTGTTGTTGAGAACAAAGGCGATGAAAAATCAAATGACACCGATGGAATGGCAAAAGTGCTTAACAAAATGCCAAATGGACTAATTAAGTTTGCCGTTAAGTTTTTTAAGTTTTTGGATAAACACAATTGCCTTTCAAGAAAGATTATTGATGTCAGCCCATTTCATACAAGTTGCTTTTTAACAAATATGAAAAGCATTTCAACCGACTATGTATACCATCATTTGTATGATTTTGGAACAACTGGACTTTTTGTTGGACTTGGCAAGGAACATATGAAGCCAGTTGTTGATGAAGCAACAAACACAATTGTTCCTGGAAAAGTTATCAAAATTGGAACAGTTATTGATGAACGTATTTGCGATGGATTTTATTATGCAAAAAGCATAAAACTCATCAGACGTTTCATACAAAATCCAACACTTTTGGAAGAGAATTATATTGTTCCAGAAGAGCAAAAGGTTTACACAAAAAAGCAACTAAAAGCAAAGAAAAAGGAACAAAAAAGGCTTGTAAAAGCACAAAAAAAACTTGCAAAACTCAGTGCGTGAGTAAAAAAAACACAAAATAATCATGAAGTGGTTATTTGTGTTTTTTTGTGTCGTATTTTATTGCAGAAAAGGTTATTTGACCTATATATTTTGTTTGCAAAATTGATAGATTTGTGCAATAATAAAGGCATGAAAGTATATTCAATAAGCGACTTGCATTTAAGTTTGACTTGCAACAAACCAATGAACATCTTTGGACCTGTGTGGGACGGCTACTGGGAAAAGATTGTTGCCGACTGGCAAAAAAAAGTTTCAGATGATGACATTGTTTTGATTTCTGGTGACATAAGTTGGGCAATGAAACTTGAAGACGCACAAAAAGATTTGCAAGAAATTGGCAAACAAAAGGGCATAAAAATTTACATACGAGGCAATCACGACTATTGGTGGAAAAGTGTTTCTGCCATAAGAAGTGTTTTGCCAAACAACAGTTATGTTATTCAAAATGACAGTTTAAAACTAGGCAAATACGTTTTTTGTGGAACTCGTGGTTGGACTATGCCAGAAGATGGAGAGCATGTTTCTGATGAAGACAAAAAAATGCTAAACAGAGAATATCAACGTTTGGAACTTTCACTCAAAAGTGCAAAAGACAAAATGGAGCAAGGTGATGAACTATTTTGCATGGTGCATTACCCACCATTTAACAGCAAACTTGAAGAAAACCGATTTACAAAACTTATGGAGCAATATGGGGTTAAAAAATGCATATATGGACATCTCCATGGCAAAAGCAGTAGAAGTGTGAAATATTTTCAGCGCAATGGAATTGAATATTATCTCACAAGTTGTGACAAGGTTGACAATCAACTGGTTTTGATTGAAGAAGGAGAAAATTATGAAGTGTGATTATCACAAAGAAAGAGAAGCAGTTGATGTCTGCAACAATTGTGGAAGACATCTTTGCAAAGAATGTCATGAATACAAAGAGAAGTATATGCTTTGTCCAAAGTGCAATGAAGAATACATTACATTTAATTATCAAAACCTTAGGCGAGGCGTTTATCTAACTGTTTTAAGTCTTGCTTGTGCAATTATGCTTTTGGCAATATATATTTATGAAATTTGCGTAAAACGAGCAACAAAAAATTTTATCATTTTGGGTGGAATTTTCTGCGGAATTTTTGTTCCATTTTGCATTTTATTTTGTTTGTTCACAATTATCAATTTAGTCAAAACCAAAAAGAAGTTGCTTTTTATAAACAGCGTGGGTGACAATCAATCTCAATCGAACACAGAAAAAGATAAAAACAAGTCAGTCAAAGTCGATGACACAACCAAAAAGGAACTTCAAGCACAGGCATCGCAACAAAAGTCAAAGGCAAAAAAGAAAAAAGAATTTGTGCCAAATGACTTAATTTCACAAAAGGAATATGACCACTTAAAAATGCTTATGGAACAACAAAGTCAAAATTTCACGGCAGAGCAACTTGAACAATATGACCTAAAAGAGTTTGAAGAACTTGAAAAAGAAATGGACAAAAAAAAGAAAAAGAAATGAGGATCGTATGGAGTTTAAACACATTCCAATAATGCTAAATCAGTGCTTAGATGGCCTTAACATAAAACCAAATGGAATTTATGTTGATGGCACATTGGGTGGTGCAGGACACAGCAAAGAAATTTTGAAACGACTTACAGATGGCGGAATGCTTATTGGCATAGACAAAGACCAAGAAGCCCTTGATGTTGCAACCAAAAGACTTGGTGAAGTTGGAAAAAATTTTGTCACTGTTAAAGATGATTTTAAAGATTTTGATAATATTTTAAACAATTTAAAAATTGACAAAGTTGATGGCGTGTTGCTTGACCTTGGCGTTAGCAGTTATCAACTTGACAATGCGCAAAGGGGTTTCAGTTACATTAAAGATGCGCCACTTGATATGCGAATGGACAAGTCAAACCCACTCACTGCCGAAATTGTTGTAAATCAATATTCGCCAGAAAAACTAACGGAAATATTTTATGAATACGGCGAAGAGCCATTTACAAAAAACATTGTAAAAAACATTGTAGAGTTTAGAAAAAATCAAAAGATAGAAACAACTGGAACTCTTGCACAAATCATTAAAAATTCAGTGCCCAAAAAAGTACAAATTGCCAAAGGTAACCCTTGCAAACGTGTTTTTCAGGCAATTAGAATTGAAGTTAATGGCGAACTTGCGGGGCTTAAAGAAGTACTTGAAAAGATGATTGCAAGGCTTAAAAAAGGTGGACGAATTGCCGTTATCACTTTTCACAGTTTGGAAGATAGAATTGTTAAAAATGTTTTCAAATTGTGCGAAACAGATTGCATTTGCCCAAAGAACATTCCAGTTTGTGTTTGCCATCACAAGGCAAGCATCAAACTGATTAACAAAAAGCCAATTGTGGCTGATGCAGAAGAACTTAAAAACAACTCTCGCAGTGCAAGTGCAAAACTTAGAATTGCAGAAAAAATTGTTTAATGGAATATTAAAAAAGTAAAGGAGTATAGATATGATGGAACACGAGTCAGACATTTTGCTTGCCGAACCAGAAGTTGAAACACAAGAAGAACCTCAGCAAAATAGCGATTTTGTTGAAACATATGAAAGTCCAAAACAAAACACACAAGAAAACAAAACAGTAAAAAAAGAAACAAGCACTTTTGTGAACTATAACAACAACAGATTAAACAAAGTTTACAAAAAATATGATGTTGTGCAAACCTATGTTCCAAAAAAAGAGGACAAGTCAAAAACAAACAAAGAATTTGACAATTTTGTTACAGAGCAAAATTCATATGTTCCAGAGCGTGAAACATTAAGTGTTGAAAGGGTTGAAAGCAAGCCACAATTCAAACTAAAAAACAAAGCAAAAGTTTGGCTTATTGCGTTTTCTGCCATTATTGTTATGCTTTTTGGGTTGTGTATTTACAATGGTATGCATATAAATAATTTAAATAACCAAATCAATCAAACAACAACCAGCATAACCGATGTAAATAAAGATATTGAAAAGGTTATAAAAGACATTGGAAAACTAACCGATGAACAAGAAATTTTGAACAATGCAAGTGAACTTGGTTATCAAGAAGTGACCGATGCCAACAATGTTCAAATTGAACTAGAAAAGAAGAATGAAGTTGAAGATTACCAAAGCCAAACAAATTTTTTTGACAAGATTTGCAATTTTTTTAGAAATATGTTTGGAGGCTAATTGATTTGACACCAAAAAAATTTACAACATATTCAATGCAAAAGAGGTTAATAGCAATGATATTGCTACTGGCCTCTATTTTTGTTGCATTGTTTTGCAGATTGTTCTATTTGCAAGTTTTTGATGCAGAGTTTTTGCAGGCAAAAGCAAGTTCGCAGTGGACAAGAGATTTGCCCATAAATGCCGAGCGTGGCACAATTTATGACCGCAATGGAGTTGTGCTTGCAAAAAGTTACACAACTTATGACATTTTTGTTAGGCACAGCAATGTGAAAGATGCAAAACAAGTTGCAGATTTGCTCTGCAAAAAACTTGACCTAGACTATGACAAAGTGTATGCAAAAGTTACAAATTCAAAAGTCAGTGAAAGTTTAATTAAAATGCAAGTTGAAAGCAGTGTTGCAAAAGAACTTAAAAATAGTGGCGTCGCAGGAATTTATTACAGTGAAAACACAAAACGCTTTTATCCTTATGGCGACCTTTTAACGCAAGTTTTGGGCTACACAACAATTGATAATATTGGTCAAAGTGGGCTTGAACTATACTACAACAAATTTTTAAAGGGAATAGATGGTTACAGCGAAGTGCAAAGCGACATAAAAGGCACGGAACTATACAACACTTTGGACTCATACATTCCAAGTATTGCAGGCAATGATTTAACTCTTACAATAGACTATCAAATTCAAGTTATGTGTGAAAATGCAATTAAAAAAATTATGGAAGTTGAAAAGCCAAAAAGTGCTCAAATTTTGGTTATGGACCCAAACACCGGCGAAATTATTGCCGATGCCATAAAACCAAGTTTCAATCTAAATGAACCACCACGAGATAATGTTGAAGAACTTTTATCTAGAAGTAAAAATTTGAGTATTGTTGATGTATATGAACCCGGAAGTACTTTTAAGGTTTTGACAACTGCCTCTGCACTTGAAGAAAAAGTTACATCACTTGAAGATAGGTTTTATGACCCTGGTTATAGAATTGTTGATGGCGAACGAATTAACTGCTGGCGACTTCACGGGCATGGCAGTCAGTCGATGGTTGATGGACTTAACAATAGTTGCAACAGCGTGTTTGTTGACCTTGCTCTTAGACTTGGCAAAGATAGAATGTATAGTTATTTTGAAAAATATGGTTTTGGCAATTTGACAAATGTAGATTTTTCAGGCGAAAGTGCCGGCATCATTATGGACAAAGACACTGCCAAAAAAGTTGACCTTGCTCGTATGGGTTTTGGGCAAGCAATTGCAGTCACGCCACTTCAACAAATCCGGGCAATTTCAAGCGTTGTGAATGGTGGCACGCTTTATAGACCATATTTTGTAAGCAAAATTTCAAGCTCAACTGGCAGTTTTGAAAAAGATTTTTCACCCGTTGCTGTAAGAAGTGTCATCAGTTCCGAAACGAGTGCAAAAATCAGATATATGCTTGAACAAGTCATTGTAAAGGCAAACGCAATTGAAAGTTTCATTCCGGGCTATCGAGTTGGAGGAAAAACAGGAACAAGTCAAAAATATTCTGGCAACAGCATTGCACGCGGCAAGTTTATAAGTTCCTTTGTTGGCACTTTCCCGGCAGATGACCCCAGATACGTCATTTTGGTTGTGGTTGATGAACCATCAAGTGGCAACTACTATGGCAGTATTGTTGCAACACCATATGCAAAAATGGTGCTTCAAGGAATAATAAAATACAAAGATATTGCACCAAGTGAGTCATTGCAAGATGATTTGAAAAGAATGGAAAAGAACATTGAAATGCCAAACCTTGTTGGAATGAGCCTTTCAAAAGCAGTTGGCACTGTTGTAAATTTGGGACTTCAATATGAATTAGATGGCAGTGGTGGTGTGGTTGAAAGACAATACCCAGCCCCGGGCACAAAATTATACAAAAATGGCATTGTTGTCATATCTACTAATGATGAAACTTAAACATTTAATAAAAAACTTACTATGTAAGGTTGCAAATTTTAATGAGGATTTAAATATTGAAAACTTGTTTTTTGACAGCAGAGAAAAGTCTTGCAAAGGGCTTTTCTTTTGCCTTTATGGCGTGAATACAAATGGTGAAAATTTTGTCACAGAAGCCATCAAAAACGGCGCAATTGCAATTGTTACTCACACAAAACTTAATGTCCAAATTCCACAAATAATGGTTGAAAACACCAGAAAAGCACTTTCAATTGTTGCATCAAATTTTTATAACAACCCCGAAAAACAACTTAAAATTATTGGCATAACTGGAACAAATGGAAAAACCAGCACAAGTTACATTTTGGCAAAATTATTGCGTGGTTTTGGCAAAAAAGTTGGTGTGATTGGCACAAGTGGTGTGTTTGTAAATGGCAAAAAATATAGCCCCACTTTAACCACACCAGACAGCACAAAACTATTTGAAATTTTCAGCAAAATGGTCAAACAAAAAGTGGAGTATGTGGTTATGGAAGTGAGTGCCCATGCCATTGCACTTCACAAGGTTTTTGGCATTGACTTTACTCAAAAAATTTTGACAAATGTGAGTGTTGACCACTTGGATTTTTTTGAGACGGTTGAGTGCTACAAAAACACAAAGTTACAGTTTTTTGAAACAGGAAAAAACTTTGTTGTAAATTTTGATGATGAAGTTGGAAAATACATTAAACAGCAAAAGACAAATAAGACACTGTCTTATGGAATAAACCCCAAAAGTGACCTAAAAATTTTGAATGAAAATTGTAATGAATTTGGAACAAAATTTCTGGTTTCAGTAAATAAGAAAATATATGATATTAATTCTCATTTACTTGGAAAATTTAATGTGCAAAACATTGCTTGTGCAATTGCAAGTTTGGTGCAACTTGGCTTTGATGTTGAAAAAGCACCAAAAATAATCAACCAAATAGATTGCCTTTCTGGCAGATTTGAAAGTGTGAAATATGGTCAAAAATTTTGCGTGATTGTTGACTATGCCCACACTGTTGAAAGCCTAAAAAATTTGCTTTTGGCAGTCAAGGAAATTTCCGGCAAAAAAAACATAATAATATTTGGTTGTCCCGGTGAGCGTGACAGCACAAAAAGGGCGCAAATGGGCAAAATTGCAGGAGAGCTTTGTGATGTTGTGATTGCGACAACAGACAATCCTGCAAGTGAAAATGCCAGAAGAATTATGTTTGAAATTGCAAGTGGTGTTAAAAAAACAAAGGCAAAATGTCTTTTGATTGAAAGCAGAAAACGAGCAATAAAAAAAGCAATTCCGCTTTGTAATGAAAACTGCAATTTGCTTGTTGTTGGAAAGGGTAATGAACCCTATCAAATTATTGGCGACACTTTTGTGCCATACAGTGACTATGAAGTTTTGAAATCAGCAATAAAAAATTCTATAAAAAATGACAAATAGTTTATTTGCAAAAAATTTTAAAAAATCAAATTTTTTATATAGCAACATTATTAACAGTTTTTTCTTTGCGTTATGCATATAGCAGGCAAATAAAAAATATTATATTATAGATTTTCTTAAGCCATTGGTTTTGACAAAAAAGGTCAAAACAAGATAAAATTCGACAAATTTTGTCAGTGCAATTTGTGCTTGAAAATACTAAAATATCTGTGAGGATTTTATGCATATATTTTGTATAAAACTGAAGTCTATAAAATTTCTATTGCTTGTTTTGCTTGTTGCAATTTTGCTGAGTGTAAATCTTGGCGGAAATGTGGCAGCAAGTGTGTATTTTAACAATGCATTAAGAAAAGTTCCAATCTATTATGTCAACACTCAAAATCAGCAAGTTGCAATCAGTTTTGATGCAGCGTGGGGCGCAGACAAAACAGAAAAAATTATGTCAATTTGCAAAGAATACAATGTAAACGCAACATTTTTTCTCGTTGGTTTTTGGGTTGAAGATTATCCAGAAATTGCAAAAAAAATTGCAGAAAATGGTTTTGAAATTGGCACGCACAGCAATACGCATCCAGACATGGCAAAGATAAGTGCCGAAAAGCAAAAGTTGGAACTAGAAACCTCGCTAAACATCATCAAAAAAACTACTGGTGTTGATGCAAAACTTTTCAGACCGCCTTTTGGTGCATACAATGACTCACTCATTTCAACGGCAGAAAGTTTGGGACTTACAACAATTCAGTGGGATGTTGACAGTTTGGACTGGAAAGGTCTTAGTGCAATGGAAATTACAAACAGAGTGTTAAACGGCGTTAGGAATGGAAGCATAATTTTGTGCCACAACAATAGTGACCACATCTTGGACGCACTTCCAATTATGCTTGACCGCTTGCAAAAGAAGGGCTACACAGTGTCTTGCGTTGGCGACCTAATTTTGAAAGGCGATTATGTTATAGACAACAATGGCATGCAAACTGCAAAAATCTAACAGATAAAAAGAGGAATGGAAAAATGTATAATGAACAAATGAACAACAACAAAGTGTATTTAAGGGGAACTGTGGTCGACACACCGGTGTTTAGTCACGAAGTGTTTGAAGAAAAGTTTTATGAGTTTAACCTAAAAGTTCCAAGGCTTAGTGAAAGTTTTGACTATGTGCCTGTTACAATAAGCGAAAGGCTTATGGACAACAGTTTCATTGCCGGCAAAGAAATTACAATCAACGGACAATTTAGAAGTTACAACAAACAAGTAGATGGCAAAAGCAAACTTGTTTTGACAGTTTTTGCAAGAGAAGTTTTGGAAAATGATGAACTCATAAATCCAAACACAATTGAACTTGATGGTTTTGTTTGCAAAGAACCAATTTTCAGAACAACACCATTTAAGCGTGAAATTTGCGATGTGCTTGTTGCAGTAAACAGAGCATACAACAAGTCGGACTACATTCCTTGCATTGCTTGGGGCAGAAACGCAAGGTTTGTAAAGGACATCAAGGTTGGCGAAAGAGTTAAAGTTTTCGGAAGAATTCAGTCAAGAGAATATCAAAAAAGGTTTAGTGCCGATGACATAGAAACAAAAGTTGCCTATGAAATTAGCATTTCAAAAATATCAACACAAGAAGAGTCTATTCAAAATGTTGCACCTTTTGAAAGGGAAAGTCAAAGTCAAAAACTTGCAAGTTCAAAGTAACGGCATTGCCGTTATTTTTGTTAATCTCAAAAAAAACAAATATTTACAACGCTATTTTGCATCAAAAACGCAATCTTGCAAAAAATCACAAATTCTGCTAAAAAATTTGTTATTATTGACAAAACAAATTGCAATAATATATTTTGTATGTTATAATCTAATGGTAATTTTAAAGGAGAAAACATAATGGAATACACAAAAGAACTACTTGCAGACAAAAAAGTAAAGTTCACAATTAACCTTTCTTCAAAAGAATGGGAAGATGCAGTTGAAAATGCATACAATGAAACAAAAAATAGATACAAAGTTCAAGGCTTCAGAGCAGGCAAAGCACCACGCAGAGTTATCGAAAATGCTTATGGAAAAGCAGTTTTCTATGATGAAGCACTTAACGATTGTTTCTACAAATATTACAATGAAGTTTTGAATACAGAAAAAATTGAACCAGTTGGCAATCCAAAACTTGATGTAGAAAAATTAGATGAAAAAGGTGTTACACTCACAATCACAACAGCAGTTTATCCAGAAGTTAAACTTGGTGCATACAAAGACATCAAAATTGAAAAAGAAGATGTAAAAGTTACAGCATCAGAAGTTAACGGCGCAATCAAGGATATGCAAGAAAAATCTGCCAGAATGGTTAAGGTTGACCGTCCCGCAAAAAATGGCGATGAAGTTATCATTGACTTTGTAGGTAAAAAAGATGGTGTTGCTTTTGATGGTGGCACAGCAAAGGGCTACGAACTTAAACTTGGCAGTGGGGCATTTATTCCAGGTTTTGAAGACCAACTTGTTGGCATCAAAGCCGGCGAAAGCAAAACTATAAATGTAACTTTCCCAAAAGACTATCCAGCCGAAGAACTTGCCGACAAACCTTGCACATTTGATGTTGAATGTCACGAAGTTAGAGAAAAAGTTTTGCCAAAACTTGATGACGAGTTCGCAAAAAATGTAAGTGAATTTGACACACTTGATGAATACAAAAAGAGTGTTAAAGAAGAAATTACAAAACAAAAACAACAAAAGGCAGACCAAGATGCTCAAGCAAAACTTTTGGAAACAATAAGTGACAACGCAGTTGTTGACATTCCACAAGAAATGATTGAAGAGCAAGCCAACGATTTCATCAAAGATTTCAGCCAAAGACTTGAATCTCAAGGTTTAAAACTTGATGATTATGTTAAGTATATGAATACAACCGTAGAAAAACTTAAAGAGTCAAGAATGGAAGATGCAAAAAAAACTGTTAAAACAAGACTTGTTTTAGAAGCAATTTTAAAGGCAGAAAAAATTTCTCTTGAAAAAGAAGAATTAGACAAAGAAATTGAAAGACAAGCAAAGTTTAGTGGAGTTTCTGTTGAAGAATTTAAAAAGACAATCAGCGAGCCACTTATGGGACAAATTGCAAACAACATTGTCATCAACAAACTTTTAGATTTCTTGAAGAAAAACAACAATTTATAATTGATTGAAAATACATAAGATAAAACAACCAGATTTTTGGTTGTTTTATTTTTATTTTGTAAATGGGAGATTTGTTATGCTAATTCCTTATGTGGTTGACAATGTTTCAAATAGCGAAAGGTCTTATGACATCTATTCAAGGCTTTTGGAAGACAGAATTATATTTTTAAGTGGAGAAATCAATGCAGAAGTTGCAAATTCGGTGATTGCTCAAATGTTGTTTTTAGAGGGCAAAGACAATTCAAAAGACATTTGCCTTTACATCAACAGCCCCGGTGGAGAAATTGATGCCGGTCTTGCAATTTATGACACAATGAACTACATCAAATGTGATGTTTCAACCATTTGCGTTGGGCTTTGTGCTTCAATGGCTGCAATACTTTTGGGCGGTGGCGAGAAGGGAAAGCGCTTTGCTCTAAAAAACAGCAAAATTATGATTCATCAGCCACTTGGTGGGGTTAAAGGTCAGGCAAGTGACATTAAAATTGTTGCCGACCAAATTTTGAAAACTCGCAATTTGATAAATGAAATTCTTGCCAAAGAAACCGGCAAAACTCGTGTAAAAATTGAAGAAGATACCAACCGAGATTATTATTTAACAAGCACCGAAGCGCTTGAATATGGCATTATAGACAAAGTTTTGGAAAAGGAGAAACAAAGTGCAAAAAGCAGATAGAGAAATGAGATGTAGTTTTTGTGGCAGAGGTCAGCCAGAAGTTGAAAAATTCATTGCAAGTCCAAACGGCAATGCATTTATTTGTGAAGATTGCATAAACATTTGTGGCGAAATTTTAAATGGCGAAAAAACAACACCCGTTCTTGCACAAAAATTGTTGCTTCCAAAGGACATAAAAAAACATCTCGATGACTATATCATTGGTCAAGACAGTGCAAAAATTGTGTTAAGTGTTGCAGTTTACAATCATTACAAAAAAATAAATTACAACTTAAAATCAAAGGCAGAAAACAAAATTGAACTTGACAAAAGCAACATTTTGCTTGTTGGACCAACCGGAAGTGGAAAAACTTTGCTTGCCAAAACTCTTGCAAAAATTTTACAAGTTCCATTTGCAATGTGTGATGCCACAACAATAACCGAAACTGGCTATGTTGGAGAAGATGTTGAAAGCGTGCTTTCAAAACTTTTGGTCAATGCTGGTGGCGATGTTAAAAAGGCGCAAACGGGAATTGTTTATATCGATGAAATTGACAAAATTGCCAAGAAAAACGAAAATAGGCAACTTCCAAAAGACCCAGCCGGCGAAGGCGTGCAACAAGCACTTTTAAAAATTATTGAAGGCACAATTGCAAATGTTCCAATTGCATCATCTCGCAAAACGCCATACCAAGAAAGTGTTAGCATGGATACAAGCAACATCTTGTTTATTTGTGGTGGTGCATTTGTTGGGCTAGATAACATTGTTGCCGAGCGAACAAAAAGGCACAATTTGGGCTTTTCTAGTGCAGAAGACACTGCAATTTGTTCGCCATCAATTTTGCCACAAGACCTAATCAAATTTGGTCTTATTCCAGAGTTTGTTGGCAGACTTCCGGTTGTTTCAAAACTTGAAAAACTTACAAGTCAAGATTTGCAAGAAATTTTAGTTAAGCCAAAAAATTCGCTTATTAAACAATTTAAGGAAATGATGCTTATTGATGGCATAAAACTGAATGTGAGCGAAAGTGCAATTGAGCAAATTTCAAGTGATGCAATCAAACTTGGCGATGGCGCAAGGGGGCTTAGAACAATTTTGGAAAACACTATGCTAGATGCAATGTTCAAGTTGCCAAACACTGACGTAAAAAGTGTTACACTAGTTGCAAAAGATAAAAAAATTGAATGCATAACAAGTCAAAGTAGTTCCTCAAACAACATAAGTTTTTCAAATATATGACACTTAAAAAACTAACACTGAATATAAAAGCAAATGGTAAGGAAAACAACAAACAAAACGATTTGCAACTATACAAACAAATTAATTTTTAAAAGCACGCAACAAAAGTGAAAAACAACAAAAAACAGTGAACAAATTGACGCAAAAATTGAAAGAAAAACATCAAAAAATAAGTAAAATATATCAGCAGAAAGACAAAAAATATAAATAAGTAAATAAAATCAAACAATACAAATAAGTAAAAGGAATTAATAAAAAGCAGTCAAATGTAGCAATTTGGCAACAAAAAACTCGCAAATAACTGCGAGTTTTTTTACATCTCCATACCTTCTTCTTCGGTTTTTGTTAATTCCTTAACATAAATTCGGTTGCAAATTCCTGCATCAAGTGCAAGTTTTGTGTCGCCAATTTTAACCATTGTTCCGCCATGTGTTTTAGACTCAACTTCAATTGTTGCACCATTATAAAGACCAATTTCTCTAAGGTGTTTTGCAGTTTTTTCATCTCCAAAGATGCCTGCAATTTCATAAGTTTCGCCAACATTTGCAAAACTAAGTGGAAAACCTGATGTGTTTTTTGACATATTCTTCTTCCTTTAATCCACATTTCTTGGCAATAATTTTTGTTAAAATCATTGTCAAAATTTTACGCATATATGTTAACACAATTTTTTTTGCCTTGCAAGTGTATTTAAAATTTTTGTTTTGTGCTTATTAAATTTGTTTGTGTTTTTGTGAATCAAATATTAGTATTCAAATTTTTGCGTTTTTCAGTTTTGTGTTTTGATGAAGAAAAAAGAGCATTACAAAAGTTAAAATACATAGATTGAAAAGTTAAAACAAATAGTTAAAAAAATTTTAAACAACAAGAAAAATTTGGTTTGAATTTTTTTGCAAATGCTTTTATATTGCAAACAATTTTAAGTTGCAGTGATTTTGAAATGTCATAATTTAAAGCATTTTTAAAACTCATTTAAACCATAATTAAGATGCAATTTTGTGACTTGAAATGTTTAATTTTAAGACATCTTTTTTCTTTCTTAAAATGTGAAAATTTGGCTTTTAAAAATGTATGAAATTTGTCGAATTTTGTCGTATATATTATGCTTTAAAACAAAAACTAATTATGCTCAAAATATTTGAAATTTTTTATTTGAATAATTGGCAAAAAACTAATGTTAAATAATTTGCAATAAAAAATTATTTCTAGTATAATTGTGTAGAAAATTAAAGGAAGGACACGAATGCTTAAAAAATTTAAAATGATTACTTTGGTTGGCGTTGTTTGTTTTCCAGACATGCCAATTAGTTGTGATATAAGAAGAGAAAAATCAAAAAACAGCATTATCAATGCTTTTGAAAACGGGGAGCAAGTTGTTTTTGTAACACAAACTCAATCTGTTCTCACAAAAGATTTGATAAATTGCATAAATCCTGTTGGTTGCATTGTAAACCTAACAAGCGTAAATCAAATTGATGATGAACTTATAAAGGTGCAAGCTGATGGCGTTAGAAAAGTTAGAGTTTGCAATGTGATTGATGATGGCGACTTTATTGTTTGTGAAGTTGAAGAACTAGAATCAAAAAATGAAAACAGTCCAACAGTAAATTTGCTTATGAACACAGCAAAACAAAATTTTGTTGAACTTGCAAGTTATGACAAGCGTTTCACACCAGAAATTATGCGACTTGTTGATGGAATGAAAGATGCAAACACTTTGGTTGATGCCATTGCTGTTTTGTCATTCAAAGATGAAAACAAACAACTTGAAGTGCTAAACGAGTTAGATGTTCCAAAAAGGCTTGAAAAAGTCATCAACTTTTTGATGCAAGAAATTGAAATTGCAAGAGTTAATTTGGAACTTTCAAAAAAAGTTAAAGAGAGCATTGACAAAAATCAAAAAGAATACTATTTGCGTGAGCAAATGAAGGCAATAAGTGAAGAGCTCGGTGACGATGTTTCAGAATTTGATGAAATAGAAAACAAAATCAAGTCGGGCAAAATGCCACAAGAAGTAAAAGACAAGGCACTTAAAGAACTTGGCAGAGTAAAAAAATTGCCAAATTCATCTCCAGATTATTCTGTTTTAAGAAACTATTTGGACACTTTGTTAGAGCTTCCTTGGGGAATTAAAACAAAAGACAACAATGACCTTGAAAAGGCAAAACAAATTTTAGATGAAGACCACAGTGGTCTTGAAAAAGTTAAGGAGAGAATTTTGGAATATTTGGCAGTTATGAAACTAACTGACAAAATTAGTGGACAAATCATTTGTTTTGCAGGCCCTCCAGGAGTTGGTAAAACAAGCATTGCAAAAAGTATTGCAAGAGCACTTGGCAGAAAATTTGTAAAAATGAGTGTTGGTGGCGTTAAGGACGAAAGCGAAATTAGAGGTCATCGCAAAACCTATGTTGGTGCAATGCCGGGCAGAATAATTTACAATATGAAACTTGCTGGCAGTATGAATCCAGTGTTCCTTATTGACGAAATAGACAAAATGGCAAGCGACTATCGTGGCGACCCAACAAGTGCAATGCTGGAAGTTTTAGACCCAGAGCAAAACAGCACATTTAGGGACAACTTTTTGGAAGTTCCATTTGACCTTTCAGATGTCTTGTTCATTGCAACAGCAAACAACATTTCAGACATTCCAGCACCACTATTGGACAGAATGGAAATTATTGAACTTTCAAGTTACACATTAAATGAAAAATTTGCAATTGCAAAAGAACATTTGCTTCCAAAGCTCATAAAAGAGCATGGACTTAATGAAAACGAACTTGAAATTGAAGATGATGCACTTAAAGAAATCATTTCAGAATATACTTACGAAGCTGGTGTTAGAGGACTTGAAAGAACTCTTGCAACCATTTGCAGAAAAGTTGCAGTGAAAGTTGTTGAACACAAAGACAAAAAACTACCAATTGTTGTTAAAAAGGACAATATATATGACTTTTTGGGCGCACACAAAATTATCGTTGACAGCAAACGCACTTGTCCAGATGTTGGGCTTGTCAGCGGGCTTTCTTATAGCACAGTTGGTGGTGGTGTTTTAACAATTGAAGTCAACACAGTTTTGGGTGACGGAAAAATTATTATGACCGGCAGACTTGGTGATGTTATGCAAGAAAGTGCAAAAGCAGCACTCAGCGCAGTTATGGGCAAAGCAACACAATATGGTATCGACCCAGAACTATTTAGAAAGAGAGATATTCACATTCACGTTCCAGAGGGGGCAGTTAAAAAAGATGGACCAAGTGCAGGTGGTGCACTTGCAACAGCAATTTACAGTGCCTTTACGAACAAAAAGATTGACAACAATGTTGCAATGACCGGCGAAATTACAATTCGTGGAAACATTTTGGCAATTGGTGGACTTAAAGAAAAATTGTTTGCGTGTGTTAGAGCAGGCATAGAAAATGTTATTGTTCCAGCACAAAACAAAGATGATGTAAAAGAACTTCCAAAAGATATAACTGACAATTTGAACATTATTTTTGTAAACAATTTAGATGAAATTTTGCAACACGCAATTATAGGAGATTAATATGCAAATCAAGCAGGCAGAATTTTACACAACTGTTGCTAATGATGACATTTTAAGGCATCTTAAAAATGAATTTGCTTTTGTTGGCAGAAGCAATGTTGGCAAAAGTTCGCTTATAAATGCACTAACAAATCAAAAGCGACTTGCAAAAACAGGTCAGCGTGCAGGACTTACAAGAAACATTAACTATTTTGTCATAAACAAAGGCGAATGCACTTTTGTTGATTTGCCGGGCTATGGTTATCACAAGGCAGGCAAGCAAGAGCAAGACAAATGGGCAACAACTCTTGAAAACTATCTAAAATATTCAACAAATTTAAAGTGTGTTTTTGTGCTTGTTGATTCAAGGCTTGAAGCCAGCGAAAACGACAAAAATATGATAAAGTTTTTGTCATACTATCAAATTCCATTTTTCGTTGTTGCCACAAAATGTGACAAACTTAAAAAAAGCGAATTAAAAAAACAACAAACAATTGTTGCACACAGCCTTGCACTTGGCGAAAGCAACATAATTTTGACAAGCAGTGAAAGTGGAATGGGTATTTCAAACTTGCTAGGGGTTATGGGAGAATTTTTAAAAAGATGAAATTTTCATCTTTTTTTATGCAATAAATTAAACTTTTGCCATAGATAACAAAGAAACTGCGTCACTAAATTGCAAATATGCACTTGTTTGCATTTATATTTAGTACTTTCTATTTACTTTGTAAAGATTGCTACATTGCCAGAAATTTTGCCCAAAAACAACAAAGTCATCTTTAAGCAAAAATGGAGTTTATTCAAGCAATAATGTCACAATTTATTGTGAAAGTTACAAAACCAACAAAAATTTGACTTGTTCAAATTTAAGCAAAACTGATGTTTATTCAAACCTTAGTGTTGTTGGCAAAAGCAGATTTTCAGTAGCAAAATTGTTTGTAAATGTGATGAGCAAAACAACATCATATTGCCAGCAACTTTTTAAAAATTTGTTACTAAAAATTAATTTGATAATTTCAATTTTAAAGGCAAACACAAAGTGTTTAAAACAAAGCCATTTTTAAAATATAAAACAATGCTACAATCTTTTCACAAATCAAAGGTCATTTGCATAATATAGTGTATACGGGAGAAAAGGAGGTAAAAGTATGTCATTTTTTACAAGCAATAGGACAGATAGATGTCCCGGACCTATTGTTGGCAATCCATTGAATGGTTTATGTGAAAAGGTATGTATTTTGACAAAGAAAGTGTTTGACAGTTGTATGAATCAATTTCAAGCACAAGGCGTAAATGTCGTTGTCACAGATTACACACCTGCAAACCCAACATTTCCATTAACCTTTATTGGTTGCTCAAGCACAGGTGAATCGGCAACGACTTCAAATTTGACTATCAACAGAATTGATGATAGACCAAATTTTGCAAGAGTGACTGTTGATGTTAATATTCCAATCAATATTAATTACACCGATGCTAATGGCGTTGCAGGAACTGCAAGAGGCATTTTGACCGTTAATGAAGATGTTGTTATGTGTGTTCCTCAAGCATCTGTAATTCCATTTACAGTAGAGGCGTTTGGCTCTGCAATTTGTTCTGATGGCGAATACATAGGTGATAACACTTTCAAAATTACTTGCTGTGTAACTGTCATCTTACGAGTTGTTGTAGAAGCCGAAATCTTGTTGCCAAGTTACGGCTATTGTGCAATTCCACCATGTCAAGAATTTAGCAACGATGTCTGTGCTGGCGTGTTTGACCTGCCACTATACCCAACAAGTGGACCAAACAGATAGGAAAATTTATTTCTGCAAGCCTATGCTTGCAGATTTTTTTTGTAATAAAATGCCAGTGTTTTACTTGCATAAAATTGTCAATTAATAGGTACAAAATTTGCACAAATGTTTAATTTATTTTTTTTGATTAATTCAAATTTAAGCACAAAAAATTCAGTCATTTTTTGACAAATTTTGAAAATATCAGTCTTGACAACATAAATTAGTGAAGTTATAATAGTATATATGAAGTATAAAACATATAGAAATTTTAAAAGAGATTGGTTCAATCCAGAAACAGACGACAAAATGTATGATGCAATGATGGATTTTTGCACGTTAGCGCAAAACATCTACACGGGTTTAAAGAACATTAAAGATTATGACCAAGATTTTTTTGACAGTCATAGCAGTGTGAAAATTGAAGAATACATTCAACTTTTCAACAAAATTTACAATGGAATATTAGACAAATATTTTGTGAAAAGAGAAGTTTTATGTAGCCTTGACAGATTTAGGTATAACCCAAAATATCTTCCAGAAAATTGCCTTGGCGATTTTGTGTCTAATTATGTTGCAGTTTATCCAAAACCTGACAAATTCAATTTTGCAGGCTATTACAATCATGTTCGTGACATGTACATAAAAATTTGTTCGGGAGTAAAACCAAGTTACTACAATGACTTAAAAAGGCGAATTAACAAAATTTTTATGCTTGAACACGAAGTTAAATGCATTGTTATGAAAAAAGAATTTTGGGAAGATAGAATGACCAATTTAAGTTGCGAAACAAAACTTCCTCAAAACTTTATGATTTGCGGAAAAAAAGTTTTTAAATATGGTTGGCGCTCAAAATCTTGTTTAGAAGATGAAAATTTTGACGACTACATTTCAAACAGAGCTTACACTTCGGCATCACTAATTGACAGCAACACATCTGAACATCTAATTTTTAACGAAAACAATGAAAATCGTGGGCCAGTTTCATTTATCATTTTAAAACCAGATGCACAAAAAATTGTTTGTGCTTGCAAAGATGATGGTTACAGCGATGAGTTTATAAATGGCGAAAATCCATTTATTGAGGCAACGGCCCACACATCAGTTGAAAAATGCGATGAAATTAAAAAAGGTGACAAAGTTCACGAACTTTTTGCAAGTTCAACAACATTTGCAACCCCATATTCGATGATAACGGGCAATTTTCTATATAACGAATTAGTTTTTAAAAATCCAGAAGTTGTGGCAGTTGCTTCGCCAAAGTGCAACCAAGAAAGCATTGATTATTCAATGGAACTTGCAGAAAAATATGGTGTGCCATATCTTGGTGTTTTGCCAAATGAACTTGTGCACGCAAGCCTAAAGTAGCCGAAAGGTTACTTTTTTAATTAAATTTTAAAATATTGTGTCAAAACGTTGTTTTGCAATTTAAACTTTGTGCTATAATTATAAGGTGCAAACAAAAATAGTTTTGCACAAAAAACAACTTCAAGCAATTATAAGTTGCAAAAAGATGACAATTAACAAAACAGGAAGGAATTATGAAAGAGTTTAAAAGTATGCCCATAACAGTTATCACAGGTTATTTGGGCAGTGGAAAAACAACCTTGTTAAACCACATCTTAAAAAATGACAAGGGCTACAAAATTGCAGTTATTGTAAATGATATTGGCGAAGTTAACATTGATGCCGATTTGATTGAAGATGGTGGAGTTGTCAACTCAAAAGATGACAGTCTTGTTCCACTTCAAAATGGTTGCATTTGTTGCACACTAAAACAGAGTTTGATTGACCAAATTTGTGAACTTGTTGGCAAACAAAAATTTGACCATATTGTTATTGAAGCCAGTGGAATTTGTGAACCAGTTCCAATTGCGCAAACAATTGTTGCAATTGGCGATATGTGCAAACAAAACCATATGCCAGAAATTTGTCATTTGGATGCAGTTGTGTCTGTGGTTGATGCCAATCGTATTGCAAAAGAATTTGATTGTGGCGAAGCAATTGTAAAAGATAATTTGGATGATGAAGACCTTGAAAATCTTGTTTTTCAACAATTGGAATTTTGCGATGTAATTGTTTTGAACAAAGTTTCTGATGTAACAAAAACCGAACTTGAAAAAGTTAAGGCTGTAATCAAAAAAATCCAACCAGTTGCAAAAATAATTGAAACGGATTATTCAAATGTTGATATTGATGAAGTTATTGACACAAATCTTTTTGATTTTGAACGTAGTGCTGGTTCAGCAGGCTGGATAAGAGAAATGGAAAAAGACGAAGAAGAGCAAGATGAAGGCGAAACAGAAGAATACGGCATAAGCACTTATGTATATCAACGCCGTGAACCATTTGATGCCAAAAAATTTGCACAATTTTTAGATGAAGATTGGAAGAGAAACATCATAAGGTCAAAGGGAATTTTATATTTTAAAAATGACCTTGACAATTGCTACCTTTTTGAGTCTGCCGGCAATCAAAAAAATCTTAAAGAAAACGGTGCTTGGTGGGCAACAATGCCAAAGCAACAACTTGCAGTTCTCAAAAAAGAGCAACCAGAAATGTTTAAAAACTGGGATGAAAAATATGGCGACCGAGAAGTTAAACTTGTTTTCATTGGTCAAAATATGGACAAAAAAGCCCTAAAAGAAAAATTAGACAGCATTTAATATGCTGTTTTTATTGCTTATAGCCCTCAAAACGATATTGCAAAATTTTCAATTAGATTATTTGGCAAAAAAAGTTGACTTTTTAATTTCTGTTGCATATACCAATAGAGTAAATTAAAGTAAAAAATATTTTTTCTTTTTCCATTGCCGTTATATAATTAGACAGTGGAATTCTTTTTTTATATAATTGGTTGACTTTTTTATTTTTATTGCATATAATAATCACAACGAAAGTAAAAATATTTTTTCTTTTTCCTTGTCATCTTAAAGTTGGGCAAAGGAATTCTTTTTTTATATTAGAATTATTGTTGTTTTTTGTGGCTAAATATGCCATTTGTGGCATATCTTTTGATTTAAAACTTTGGGCAAAAAATTATTTTATGCAACTATCAACTAAAATTTTTAGTGAGTATTTTGCATCATTGACGCAAAAGTAAATATTTATTTCAAAACATTGTTTTACTTTTAAATATGTGATATAATATTTAATATGATTGACTATATGTTGAAAGACAATACAAAAAAGATAGACCTAAGAGGCATAATAAATGTTTGCCTTGTTTTTGTGTATGTGCTAATGTTTTGTTTGTCTTTAACGCTAAATTTAGATTTTGAAATTCGTGCAAGAAGAGACTATGCCGAAAATTTTACAATAAACGAAATAGTCAAAGATGAACATAGACAAAATTGTTACATCCTTAAGACCGATAGAGGTGATTATGAAATCACTTCAATTGTTGGTAAACTTGTCAATGAAACAAAATTGTTTGAAATAGTTGGCAAGACATACAATTTGCACATTTTTAGTTACAAGGGCAAAAAAAGTATTGTTGGAATTTATCCAAAATATGAAGAAGGTCATTATGATTACAGAAAAAGTGTGTTAAGGGTTCCAGAGAGTTTTGATGCAATGCAAGAAGTTGTAAGCAAAGTTAAAATTGTGCTTTCTGTGTTTGCATCATTCACATTGCTTTCGGGACTTGTTTTGGTTGTTGTTGAACACGCTTTGCGAAAAAGAATTCGCTATGACCTTGCGCAACTTTTTGCAAACAAGGTGGTTGAACAAAAGTTGTCAAAATATCAAGGAGAGTATAGAGACAACATTTCAATGTCTTTTTATGTCATTGTGCTATTATCTATGTTTGGTGTTTTAAACCTATTTGCATTGAGTGTAAACTCAATTGTAATCTATTCATTTTTGGGCTTGATTGGGCTTGCCCTTGTTGCTTGGGGAATTTGTTCTGTTGTTTTCTATCACATTGCAAAACGCAAAGATATCAATGATTCCATCAATTACTACAACGATGACTTGTCAAATCACAAGGACGAGCAAGAAGCCGAAGTTGTGCCAACATATTCAGAACATCCAATCACTTATGCTTTTTGTGAAAAGGGAATTTATAGTGCAATTGATGAGTACATTGATGCACTAAAAAAAGATTGTGACAAAATATGTGGTATTGGCTTAACTGAATTAAACCCAATTGAAATGATTTATAAACGAGCAGCCTATGAAGCATCAACAGAAGAATATAGAAACCTTCTTATTGCACTTGGCTATGAAAATGTAAATTATACCTACGACGAACTAAATTTTTACACAAAAGTTGTGTTGTATCCATATGGTCAAGTGTTTGTTTTCATTGAGTCTGACATTGAATTCCAAAACAAAGGGGCACTTGTTCATAACCTAATTTTTCAGTATGATGAAGTTGTTTCATATTGGGTTAAGTATTACAACATAAAGGTTCGTGGGCTTGATTACTTTTTGGAGCATAGGAAGGAAATAATCACAAAAAACTGCAAACACAAAACAAAAGTTTTAAAATTTGATGGGTCGGAAAAATTATGAAAATTTACGTAATGCGTCACGGAACAACTGTGTGGAATGAGAAGGGAATAACACAAGGCAGAACAAACAACAGGCTTAGCAAAAATGGCAAAGCGCTAACAGAACAAGGAGCGAAAGAGTTCGCTAATAAAAAAATTGACATAATTTTTTGTTCGCCACTTATGCGAACTGTTCAAACTGCAAACATTATAAACAAATTTCACAATGTCAAAATTCAAAAAGATGACAGACTTGTTGAAATTGACCAAGGCATTTTTACTGGCAAAAAGCGAAGTCAACTTTCTGCAAAAGAATTGGAACTTAAAAATTCTCGTTCAAAAGATTGCAAAATGGAAAGTTATCAAAGTGTTTATGACAGAGTGAAAGATTTTTTGTCTTGGCTTGAAAAACAAAACTACAAAAGTGTTTTGATTGTTACTCACAATTGTTGTGCATCATTCTTGTCAAACATCATAAACAATTTGCCTGTTGATTTTAAAAACTTGGACTATTTGCGAAATTTTGACAATGCACAAATAAAATGCTTTGAAATATAATCCAAATATAAAAGATGTTTTGCACTGCAAATCATCTTTTTTGTTTTGCAAAATTATGTAGCAAATGAAATAGGCGTTTATATAAAACTTGCTTCATCAAAACACACAAAGCATTTTTAATAAAAAAGTTTTGGCAACAATTGAAAGAAATAGCATAAAAATATAGTGACTATAAATTTATTTTTGCCAAAGGCTTAAAAGCGCAAAAAATATAAAAAATTTTTAAAAAGGGTATTTATTTTTTTAAATTAGTATGTTATACTATGGTCGTAAGGAGAAAAAATGGTTCAGACAATGTTGTTGAGCAACTGGGGTCAAGCCTTTGTTGACTTGTTCACAAAAGAATATAACATCATTGCAATGGTATGTCTTGCAATTGGACTTGTGTTTGCTGCAATTGAGTGTTTTATTCCCGGCTTTGGCGTGTTTGGAATTACGAGCATTGTGTTTTGTGCCTTTTCGGTCATCTTAACACTTGTTATGGGCGGCGAAAATGCGTGGATACAATTTTTGTACATGGTTGGAATGGGTGGAATAATTCTTACAATAATTGTGCTCATTGCAATTCATAGTGCAAGATATGGTTTGCTTAGCAAATCATCACTTATTCAAAACAAAACGGCACTTCCAAAAGATTTTGCCGACGCCGACAAACAAAAACTTGCTTCGCTCAAAGGCAAAATTGGTGTTACAGAAACAATTTGCAAACCAAGCGGAAAAGTTAACATTGAAGGGCAAACTTATGATGTTCTTACAAATGGCGAATTCATTCCAAAAAATAGTGAAGTCTATGTTGCGGAAGTTGAAAATTCAACAATAATTGTCAAAAAAAGATAGGAGAAAATTATGGAAAATTTATTATTAAGTTCAAACGGTTCAACCATTTGGCTTTGGATTGTGCTTGCAATCATCTTGTTTGTTGTCATTTTGATTTTTGCACTTGTTCCAGTTGGCGTATGGTTTAGATGCCTTGTTTCAGGAACACACGTTGGCATTTTTAAACTCATTGGTATGAAACTGAGAAAAGTAAACGTAAATATGGTTGTAGATTCATATATCAATGCAAGAAAAGCAGGTCTTGACATTGACATCAATGACCTTGAAACTCACGCAATGGCAGGCGGAAACGTTAACTCTGTTGTTGCAGCACTTATTTCAGCTCACAGCGCAAAAATTGACTTGCCAGTTGATGTTGCAAAAGCAATTGACCTTGCTGGTCGTGACGTATTAAAGGCAGTTAAGGACAGCGTTACACCAAAGGTTATTAAAACACCAGTTATCAGTGCCGTTGCAAAAAATGGTATTGAACTTAGAGTTTTGGCAAAAGTTACAGTAAAAACCAACCTCAACAAACTTGTTGGTGGTGCCGGTGAAGAAACAATCATTTCCCGTGTTGGTGAAGGTATTGTTACAACAATTGGTAGCACAGAAACATATCAAGAAGTTCTTGAAAACCCAGATTCAATTTCAAAAATGATTTTGGAAAAAGGTTTGGATGATGGAACAGCCTTTCAAATTTTGAGTATTGATATTGCTGATATTGATGTTGGTAACAACATTGGTGCAGAACTCAAAAAATCAAGAGCACAAGCTGAAAAAGAAATTGCACAAGCTAAAGCCGAAGAAAGAAAAGCAATGGCAATTGCACAAGAACAAGAAATGCGTGCAAGAGTTCAAGCAATGAGAGCAAATGTTGTTGAAGCAGAAGCAAAAGTTCCTGTTGCAATGGCAGAAGCCTTCAAAAATGGCAAACTTGGCGTTATGGATTACTATCGTTTGCAAAACATTCAAGCAGACACAAATATGAGAAACAGTTTGTTTAAGTCTAGTGATGATGCAACACCAAGTGCTTTGCCACCAAAACCAGAAAAAGATGACGATTCTAAAAATCAATAATAAATGGAGGACACTATGATTGGTTATATTCTAATTGGCGCTTTTGCCATAGTTCTAATCTACATTGCTGTCCTTTATTCTATTAACTCAAAAAAGATAAAAAAACAGCAAGAGCAAAAGACAAAAAAAGAAGTTGAAAAAGCAGACGAACAAGACAAGGCAAAACAAAAGGCAGAAAGTGGCGCAAAAGAAAAAGTTGAAGTAAAGTCAACAGTTGTTCAAGGCACAGTGGCAGATGAAGCACTTAAAGAAGCAGAATATCAAAACAATTTGAAAGAAGCTTTTGAAAAAGTTGAAAAAGATGTTGCAAAACAAGAAGACACATCAAAACTTGCAAGAGAGCGCTTGTCACGAAACAAAGAAATGTTTACAACAGAACTTGACCAACGACAAACAACAATTTCAAGTTTCACAAACACCATGGGTCATCAAGGTCCAGATGCTGAAACAATTGCGAAAATAAACAAGGAAATTGCTGATGAAGACAAAGCAGAACAAAAGCCGCAAAAGCCAAGTTTAAAGTCAGAAGTTGACAACTTGTCACCAGAAATGAAAGCATTGCTTTTAAACGACATTTTAAATCGTAAATATTGAATTATAAAAAGCAGTCAAGCATAATATACTTTAAGGAGTTATATTGTGTTTGACTTTTTTGTTGATTTGTTTGGCGAAATAAAAAAAGATGCGTTTAGATATCAAGTTGATTGTGGCAAAAAAATTGTTGTGCAGGGCTACAAGTCGGTGCTTGTTTCAAACGAGGAAAAAATTGTTTTAAAACTTAAAAATGGCGAATTAAACATCTTTGGAAATAACCTAAAAATTGTTGAGTTTGGCACAAACACTTTTGTTGCAACTGGCACAATTAAAAGCATTGAAACAGTGGGTGGTGGCAATGAAAAATAAAATGCTTTTTCAAAGAATAAAAATATCAGGAGTAAATCTCAATAGACTTTACAAAGAGTGTCAAAAAAACAACATTCCACTATTTGATATAAACAGAATTGACTACAAAAACATTGAAATTGACATTGATAAAAAAGACCTTGCAAAAGTTAAGCAAATTTGCAAAGAACAAAACTATTCAATTGACACACTTAAATCATTTGGACTTGTTAAAATTTTTAATCAACTAAAATCAAGAATAGGTATCATTGTTGGTTGTTTTGTCTTCATTTTTCTTGCAATATTAAATTCTTTTTTTGTTTGGGACATTAAGGTTTATGGTAACAGCAGAATTGAAAAAAGTCAAATAATATCAATTCTCAACAAGCAAGGCATAAAAGTTGGAAAAACCTTTGCAAAATTTGACTCTAATTTGCTTGAAAATTCAATTTTAAATCAACTTGATGACATTTCTCTTTGCAGTGTTGTTAAAAAGGGCAATTGCATAATAATAAACATAAAAGAAAAACTTGAAGCATCAGCCGAAGTGAGTGCTTCAAATGATGTTGTTGCCGAGCAAAATATGACAATTAAGTCAATAGATGTAATTCAAGGCACAGCACTTAAAAAGGCAGGAGATAGCGTTAAAAAGGGCGAAATTATTGTTGCAGGATATTTTGAAGACATAAACGGAACACGCAGAGAGTGCAAGGCAAATGCCGTTGTCAGTGCAGCCACTTGGTTTACATCAACGGAAACATATCAAAAAATTGAAAACAAAAAAACTCGCACTGGCAAAAAATGTGTTGTAAGTTATTTTTCAATTTTTGGGCTTAAACTTCCCATTTCAAACAAACAAAAAAACTTTAAAAATTTTGACATCGAAGAAAATGAAAGTTATGTTTTTGTCAACAATTTTTTGCCGGTCATAAAAACAACAAAAACCTATTTTGAAGTTGAAGTCACATCGGTCGAACAAGATTTTGAAAAAGATAGAGAAAGCGTTGTTCAAAAGTGTAAACAAAATGCAATTAAATCTGTTCCACAAAACCTAAAAGTTGAAAGAACTTTTGAAACAATAACCGAAACAGAAGATGCCTTTATTGTTACTGCGTACGCCGAAGTAAACATCACAATTTAGTGTTGCATGAAATTGCAAACTTTTGTAAATTTTTAGGTTGTTTTAATTAATTTTATTTTCACGCACGCTACATTTTTAAAATTCTTGCTTTTGATTGATTTGGTGCAAATACTTTTTCAAGCATTGAAGTCATCTGCAACTTGCATAACAAAGTTGCATTAAAAAATATCAACAAACAATGAACTACAATTCGTGTAACAAAATAATAGCAATGGCACACAAAACAGTCAAGCAAGTTAAAACATAAGCCACAAATTTGTGGTTTATTTTTATTTTGTTAAAATCGTTTTAGTTTTTGAAAAAGATGTGATAAAATGTATTTGTATAAATGGAGAAGAAATATGATAGAATTTTTGGGACAAGAAATTGACAAAAAAACAGAGCATCTTTTAAAGAGAATTGCAAAGCAAACATTCAAGTGCAATGGACAATCTTTTCACAAAATTGAAGTTGCTGTTGAATTTGTTTATGATGATGAAATTCGTGAACTCAACAAACAAACACGAAATATAGATGAAGTTACAGACGTGTTAAGTTTTCCAAACTTAAACGATGTTTTTAACAAGGAAATCAACAAAAAGAACTTTCCTGACGATGTCAACCCAGAAAATGGAAAAATTGACATTGGTGATGTTGTCATAAACCTTAACCGTGCACAAGAGCAAGCCGGCAGTTTTGGACACTCTTTAACAAGAGAAATTGCCTACCTTATGGTTCATGGACTTTTGCATCTTATGGGCTATGACCACGTTGACAAACTTGATGCAAGTTTGATGAGAGCACAAGAAGAAACTGTGCTTGCAAAATTCAATTTAAAAAGGGAGTGAGATATGCATTTTAAATGCGGATTTGTTACAATTTTAGGCAAACCAAATGTTGGTAAAAGCACTTTGCTAAACAAACTTGTTGGTCAAAAAGTTAGCATTGTGTCACCAAAGCCACAAACAACCCGAAATGTTGTCACAGGCATTTTAAATGGACAAGATTATCAAGTTGTGTTTTTGGACACGCCGGGCATTCACAAGGTTAAAAACAGTCTAGATGAATACATGGAAAAATCAATTGAAAAATCACTTGAAGGCATTGACCTGATTTTGTATATGCTTGATGGCACAAAAAAATTTCAGCAAGAAGAACTAGAAGAAGTTTCTGCCTATGCAAATGGCAAAACGCCGGTCATTATTGTGGTTAGCAAAATTGATGACAGTTCAATGGACAGGCTTTATCCAGAACTTGCAAAACTAAATGTGCTTGACAAAGTTAAGGAAATAATTCCAATAAGCAGTTTCACTGGGCAAAATTTGGATGTTCTGAAAGAATACATCTTAAAATTTATGCCAGAAGGTCCTGCAATGTATCCAACCGACAGCGTGACCGACAGCAGTGAAAGATTTTTGGCAAGTGAAATTATAAGAGAAAAATCACTTTGGCTTTTGCAAGAAGAAATTCCACACGGAATTGCCGTTGCGATAGATAATTTTATTGAAGGTGATGACCTTACAAAAATAGATGCAACAATTTTTTGCGAAAAGGAAAATCACAAAAAAATTATCATTGGCAAAAATGGTGAAAAGTTGAAAAAGATTGCCGAAGAGAGCAGAAAAGCCATTGAAAAAATGCTCGGACACAAAGTATTTTTAACAATGTGGGTAAAGGTTAAGGAAAAATGGCGTGATAGTGACCTTTTGGTTAACAATCTTGGTTACAACAAAAAAGATTTGGACTAATTTTAGATGTGCTTTGCACATCTTTTTTTGTGCCATTTGTTAATTGCTAGTTTAAACTATTGTTAATTTATTATGTTTGACCATCTGGCTGAAAAATTCAAACAATTTTATGCTTTGAAAGAATATAAAATGAAAGCATTTGAAACAAAAAAACAGCAATTTGCAGACAGTTTCTATTTTTTGCTTTTCTCAATTTGTCAGCAAAGTTTTCTATATTCCCAAAAATCAAAAAAATATACCATAAAAAATTTTAAAAAGTGCACAAATTCATTCAACATTTTTTAAATTATATCGTATAATAATAGTGTGATAACAAATGCTATTTTTTAGGAGGTGCTATATGGATAAGCCGTTAGATGCACAAACAATTGCTTTTGATTTGTTTATTGATGCCGTAAAACGCAGAGATAAAAATCAATTTGCCTATTTTGATTTATACTTCAATATAGCACATTGCGAAGACAATTTGGTTAAAGATTCAGGAGAAGAACTCACGCTCTAATGGAAACTCAAATCATAAAGGGCATTGTTCTTTCTTCTTGTGATTACAAGGAAAAGGACAAGCTGGTTGAAATATATTCAGTTGAACTTGGAAAGATTACAGCCGTGTTAAAGGGGTGCAAATCGCCAAATGCAAAGCTGAAATTTGCATTTCAACCATTTTGTTTTGCGGAGTTTTCAATTGTAAGACTTGGCAAGTTTTATCAAATTACAAACGCAAGTTTAATTGATAGTTTTTTCAACCTTTCAGCTGACCTAACTCAATATTATGTTGCAAATTTAATTTTGGAAATAACATCAATATCAGTTCAGCCAGAAGAACAAAACCCGCAAATATTTCTTTTGCTTGCAAAAGTTCTTAAAAACATTTGTTATGACAACATAAACCCATACATAGTTGCACTTAAATATTGCATCGACATCTTGCAAATTTTGGGCTACAAAATCAATTTTTCAAAATGTTCAAGTTGTGGACTTGCCTATGCCGGCAAGATATTTCTAAATTTGGATAGTGGCGAGTTTGTTTGTTTTGCTTGCAAAGCAGAAAATTCACTTGCAATTTCACTTCAAGCCTTTTCATCAATAAAGATTGTGAGTGGAACAGAATATGAAAGATTAAACAGCATAAAAATTGCCGACAGTGTTTTGAAAGAGGCAATCAATTTGTTGTGCAAAAATTTGGAGTATAGGGTTTATAAATACATCAGAAGTTTAAAATTTATTTAAGGAGAAAGCAGTATGGCCAAGAAAAAATTCGTCTATATGTTTAGCGAAGGCAACGCAAATATGCGTGAAATTTTGGGTGGCAAGGGCGCAAATCTTGCCGAAATGACAAACCTAGGAATGCCAGTTCCAAGTGGTTACACAATTAGCACAGAGGCGTGCAATGACTATTTTAAAAACGGAAACAAAATTAGTGATACAATAAAGTTGCAGGTTTTGGACGGACTTAAAAAGCAAGAAAAACTTTCTGGTAAAAAATTTGGCGACAAACAAAATCCTCTTTTGGTTTCTGTTAGAAGTGGTGCAAGAACAAGTATGCCGGGAATGATGGACACAATTCTAAACCTAGGTTTGAATGATGAAACCGTTGAAATTATGGCGCAAAAATCAAACAACGAATGGTGGGCTTATGATTGTTATAGACGACTTATTCAAATGTTTGGCGAAGTTGCAATGGGCGCTGACGAAGACGGCTTTGAAAAAATACTTTCAAAGGCAAAATCAAAACAAGGCGTTACACTTGACAAAGACTTGTCTGTTGACAATTTAAAAAAGGTTATTGCCGAATACAAAAAATACATAAAAAAGCAAACTAAAACAGATTTTCCACAAGAGCCAAAAGAACAACTCTTTATGGCAATTGAGGCAGTTTTCAGGTCTTGGAGAAACGAGCGTGCCGTCATTTACAGACAAATGAATGACATTCCAGAAGAATGGGGAACAGCCGTAAACATTCAAGAAATGGTTTTTGGAAACTTGAATGAAAAGAGTGGCGCAGGCGTTGCTTTCAGCAGAAGTCCAAGCACAGGCGAAAACAAAATTTATGGCGAGTTTATGTGGAATGCGCAGGGCGAAGATATTGTTAGTGGTGCAAGAACACCTCTTCCAATTGATTCTCTCAGCCAAACAATGCCAGAAGTTTATAAAGAATTTGTTGGCTATGTTAAAAAACTTGAACTCCACTATAAAGATATGCAAGATATGGAATTTACCATTGAAAATGGCAAATTGTTCTTTTTGCAAACCAGAAATGGCAAACGCACTGCAATGGCTAGTTTAAACATTGCTGTTGACCTTGTTAAAGAAAAAATTTCAACAAAAGAAGAAGTGATTAAATCACTTGACCAACGCCTTATTAATTCTTTGCTTCATGACCGATTTGACCCAAAGGCAACTGAAAAACTTTCTCCACTTGCAACAGGTCTTGCAGCAAGCCCAGGGGCTGCTTGTGGCAAAATTGTTTTGGATGCCGACAAGGCAAAAGAACTTGCTAAAAACAAAATTAAAACGGTGTTAATCCGTCAAGAAACAAGTCCAAAAGACATTGAAAGCATGAATGTTTGCGAAGGCATTTTGACCGCTCGTGGTGGAAAGACAAGCCACGCAGCAGTTGTTGCTTGTGGTCTTGGTGAACCTTTCGTTGTTGGTTGCACAGAACTTACAATTTTTGAAGACAAACATTTTGTTATGTTTGGCAACACAAAAGTTAATGAGGGTGACACAATCAGCATTGATGGTTCAACAGGAAAAATTTATCTTGGCGAAGTCGCAACCATTCCAGCAAGAATAGAAGGCAACTTTAAGGTTGTTATGGATTGGTGCAAAAAGATTAAAAAGATTGGCGTTAGGGCTAATGCCGACACTCCAAACGATGTTAAAAAAGCCATCGAGTTTGGTGCAGAAGGCGTTGGACTTGTTAGAACAGAGCACATGTTCTTCAAAAGTGAAAAAATACTTCCAATGCGTGAAATGATTGTTGCACGCAACAAAGAAGAACGCTTAAAAGCACTCAAAAAACTTTTGGTTTTGCAAAGAGAAGATTTTGTTGGAATATTCAGCGAGCTCAATGGTCTTCCTGCAACAATACGACTTCTGGACCCACCACTTCATGAGTTTTTGCCACACACTGCCGATGAGCAAAAAGTTTTGGCAAAGGCTTGTGGAATGAAGTTTGATGAAGTTGTTGAAATAATAAACAATCTTAGCGAATTTAACCCAATGATGGGTCATCGTGGTTGCCGTTTGGCAGTAACTTTCCCAGAAATTGCTGAAATGCAAACTCGTGCAATCATTGAAGCAGCAATTTTAGTAAGCAAAAAACAAAAAATTGATATTGTGCCAGAAATTATGATTCCACTCACAGCAACAACTGGCGAATTTGACTTTGTTAAAGATATCATTGACAAAACAGCCACTGCTGTTATGGAAGAAAAGAAATATCATTTAGACTACAAAGTTGGCACTATGATTGAAACTCCAAGAGCAGTTGTTATTGCCGACAAACTTGCACAAAGAAGCGACTTTTTCAGTTTTGGAACAAATGACTTAACACAACTTTCATTTGGTTTCAGCCGTGATGATGCTGGCAAGTTTATAAATGAATACTATGACAAAAAGATTTTGGAGCACGACCCATTTGTTCGCATTGATGAAGAGGGCGTTGGACAACTAATTAAGCACACAGTTAGTGTTGCACGCAAAGAAAAATCTCATTTCAAAATTGGCGTTTGTGGCGAACAAGGAAGCAATGCCGACAGTGTTAAGTTCTTGCTTGATGCTGGTGTAAGTTATGTTTCTTGCTCTCCATACAGAATTCCAATTGCAATTTTGGCTGGTGCAATTGCTTCAATCAAAAACAAGTAATATAAAAAATTGCAACAAATAAACAGTTTAAAAAGTGAACCGAAAAACAACTTTTGGCTCACTTTTTTTGCTACCAAATTTACTTTTCTATCTTTTATTTTGAACATTTAATCTTTTGAACATTTAATCTTTTAAACATTTAACATTTTTGTTTCTTTTAGAAATTGAAATGAAAATTTTCTTAATCAAGCAAATTATCTTTGTTTGGTTTGCTCAAAATAATTACATTATATATCTAATAACATTATAAAAAACAATATTGAAGTTGCCTTCAACTTGTCGAATTTTGTCACAATTTGTGTTTAAATTTGTCGAAATTTGCAAAAAAATGACAATATGTAAAAATTTCGTAAATTTTTTTAAAAAAAATAAAGGAATTGTTTAAGATTTGGCGAATAATATTGTGTAAGATGTAAAACAAAGGAGAAGTATGCAGAATAAAGGCTACTCGAGAGAATGGCTGGACAAACTCATTTATAACAGTGACATTGTTTCAACAATCTCTAGATATCTAACTTTAACTCGCAAGGGCAACACCTATTGGGCTTGTTGTCCATTCCATCACGAAAAGACACCTAGTTTTGCAGTAAATCAGCAGGGGCAGTTTTATCATTGTTTTGGTTGTGGCGCAAGTGGAAATGTGATTACATTTGTTGAAAAAATGGAAGGCACAGATTTTATTGATACAGTTAAGATGCTTGCTGGTTGGGCTGGAATGGAAGTGCCAGAGTTTCATGGCGATGAAGACTATTTAAAACGCCGAAAGCATCGTGAACTTTTGCAAAGCATTTGCAGAGATAGTGCAATATACTATCACAATGTTTTAAAAAGCAAAGATGGTGCAGTTGGGCTTAACTACTTGCTTAATCGTGGTGTTGACAGCAAAACCATAACAAAACTTGGGCTTGGTTACAGCAACAGTTGGCAAGGACTTGTGAACTATCTGCTTAAAAAGGGCTACAAACGCCAAGACCTTATTGATGCCGGTGTTTGCGATGAAAAAAACAATCGCATCTATGATGCCATGGCAGAAAGAGTTGTGTTTCCGGTTATTGACCACAATGGAAAAGTTGTTGGTTTCAGTGGCAGAGCAATCAAAAATGATAGTTTTGCAAAATACAAAAACACAAAAGCAACAGAAATTTTCAACAAAAGTAGCAACATCTATTGCATAAATTTGCTTAGAAAAGCAAGGCTTGAAAAAAACTATGCAATTTTGGTTGAAGGTCAAATGGATGTTGTGGCACTTCAACAGGCAGGTTTTTCAAATGCAATTGCAACAATGGGAACAGCCTTCAACAAAAACCACGTGCAAACACTCAGTCGTTTTGTTGATGCAGTTGTTGTGTGCTTTGATGGCGACAACGCCGGTCAAAAGGCGATTGCACGAAGTTTGGAACCACTTGGCGAAGAAGGTTTTGAAATAAAGGTTTTGTCACTTCCAGAAAAACTTGACCCAGATGAGTTTATTAAAAAATATGGCAGTGAAGCCTATCAAAAACTAATTGACAACGCTATGCCGGTTTACGAATTTGAAATAAACTATGAAGCAAGCAAGCATAATCTTGCCGACAAAGATGAGATTCCAAAATTTGTTGATGCGTGCATCGGCATTTTGTCAACAATTCCAAAAGAAAGTGAAAGAGAAATTTACATAAAACTTGTGGCAAAAATAAGTGGCGTGCCACGAGAGTCAATTTTAAGGCAACTTATGTTTTCAAAAAACAAGGCGGTTGCTTCAACCGAAACACCGCAAGTTGCAGGTCAAACCAAAAACTATAAGGCAGAACAATTTGTGCTTGCAAGCATACTTCACAAAAAACCTTGGGCTTTGAGCGTTGATATTGAAGATTTTGTCAATAATAATTTGAAAAATCTTTACAAATATCTCCTTGCAAACAATTTTCCAAAGGTTTCAAAATTGTTTGAAGACTTTGATGTTGAAAACAGCACAGACATAAAAGCCATAATAAACTATGACTTTTCAAAAATAGCAAAACCAGAAGAAGAGTTTTCGGGGTGTCTTGCAAAGATGCAACTTGACAGTTTGCTTAGAAGGCAAGAAGCTGTTGGGCTTGAAATTGTAAATTGCACAAATGAGCAAATGAAAATTTCTTTGCTTAATGAAGCAAACGAAATTTCAAAAAAAATAATTGAGATAAAAACTTTGTTAAATAAGGTAGGGTAAAATTTTGAACGAGAAATATTTGAATGAATACAACAAACTTTTAGAGGTTGGCAAAAAGAAAGGTGCACTTAAAGAAGATGACATTTTCCTTAGATTTTTAAAGTATGAAGCATCTGCTCCAGAAATTGAAGAAGTTATTGCAAAACTTAAAGAAAATGGAATTAAGATAATTCCAACCATCAAACCAGAAGAACTTGAAAAACAGGTTATTGAAGACCTTATCAATCAAGTTAGCGTTGATGATCCAGTTAAAATGTATTTAAAAGACATTGGCAAAGTTCCACTTCTTTCACAAGAAGAAGAAATTGAACTTGCAAAAAAAGCAGCAGCAGGCGATGAAAGAGCAAAACAAAGGCTTGAAGAAGCAAACCTTAGGCTTGTTGTCAGCATTGCAAAACGTTACAACGGAAAAAATGGAATGCAATTTTTGGATTTGATCCAAGAAGGCAACATTGGTCTTTTGAAAGCAGTTGAAAAATTTGACTACACCAAGGGTTTCAGGTTCAGCACATATGCAACTTGGTGGATTAGACAAAGCATCACAAGAGCAATGGCAGACCAGTCAAGAACCATAAGAATTCCTGTTCACATGGTTGAAACAATCAACAGACTTGGCAGAGTTAGCAAAAAACTTTTGCAAGAACTTGGCAGAGAGCCAAGTGCCGAAGAAATTTCAAAAGAAATGGGACTTCCTGTTGAAAGAATTGTTGAAATTCAAAAAATTGCACAAGATCCAATTTCACTTGAAGACCAAGTTGGCGAAGATGATGGAAAAGTTGGTGATTATGTTCCAGATGACACCGACATTGCACCAGATGAAGCCGCCACAAGAAGTATGTTAAAAGGTCAACTTCTTTCCGTAATTGAAACATTAACTCCAAGAGAGCAAAAGGTCATAAGACTTCGTTATGGGCTTGATGATGGCTCTCCAAAAACACTTGAACAAGTTGGACAAGAGTTTAATGTAACTCGTGAAAGAATCCGTCAAATTGAAGCAAAAGCACTTAGAAAGTTAAGAAATCCAAACAGAAGCAAAAAATTGAAAGATTTCACTGATTGATTTGGAAAATATGAAATTTTAGTGTATTATATATATTGTTAGGAGAAAATATGGCAAGCATTCTAAATTTGGGCGAAAGACTTGAATCCATTGTAGATTTGTGCCCAACCACAAAAATTATTGCAGACATTGGCTGTGACCACGGCTATGTTAGTTGTGAACTTGTTTTGGAAAACAAAGCACAACGAGTTGTTGCAACTGAAAAAAGTGCTCAATGCTTAAACAAAGCAGTTAGCCTTGCAGACTCAATTAACATAATGCCATTTATAAGTTTTAGAGAAGGCGATGGCTTTGATGCAATTACAAAATATGACAAAATTGATTTTTGCGTTATTGCCGGAATGGGTGGAATTGAAATTATCAAAATTTTGCAAAAAAAGCCAAGCAAACTTTGGGATTTTGTTTTGCAACCAATGAGTGATGCAATTTTGCTTAGACAATTTCTTGTTTCAAATGGTTTTAAGATTGTTGTTGACAAGTTGGTTAAGGAAAACGGCAAGTATTACACCGTCATAAAAGTTACAAAAGGCAGATGCAAACTTGCAGACCTAGAAATTTATTTTGGCAGAACAAATTTCACGGATAACTACGAAGTTTTCTATGAATATTTAACCGAAAGACAGAAAAAACTTATGGACTTTAAGGCAGAAGTTGGCGAACTTAGCAGTGGTCTTCAACAAGAACTTGATTTTGTAAATGAAGCAATCAGTCTTTTTGAGACTTCAACTCAACAATCCGACACCAACAACGACACAAAAAAAGGAGCATAGATGGATAAAAATATTTTAGAGTATCAAAAACTTGATATGAAATTGAACAAAATAAACAGAGAAGTTAGTGCAGGGCAAAACAAAACCGACACTCAACTTTCTGCAAAAGTAAAAGAGTGGCAACAAAAAATTTTGCAACTTGAACAAGAAGCAAAACAACTTATGCAAGAACTTGAAAAACTTTTGGAAGTGCAAAAAAAAGGAATGGCACTTGTTGACAAATTTGTTAAAACTGACATTTCAAAAATGAGCACACAAGAACTTAAAGATTTTGATGCAAAAACAACTCAAACTGCAAATCAACTTGCCGAACTCGATAGCAGAATTATGGCACACAATGCCAAGGCAAAAAAGGTTGTTTTGGACTATCAAATGTATAAAAAGAAAATTTTGGAAGCAAAACAAACCAGAGAAAGCAACAAACAAAAAATTGATGAACTTTCAAAACAAAAAGCACCAGATGTTTTGGAAATTAAGTCTAAACTTCAAGAATTAGAAAAGAAAATTGACCCTACACTTTTGGCAAAATACAAGGCAAAAAAGCAAGAAGTTGCTTTTCCACTTATTGTGCCACTTATTGACAAACGTTGTGGTGGTTGCCGTATGGAACTTTCTGCAAGCGCACTTGACAAACTTAAAAGCAATGGCTTTTATGAATGTGAGCAGTGCAGAAGAGTAATCTATACTGATGAAGCCAAATAAAAAACTAGAAAGCGAATATACAAAACATAAAAATCAAATATAAAAAACAAATGGGAAGCAATCTCACTTCCTATTTTTTTGTTTGTTTACAAAAAACAAATAATAAATCATTATCAAACAAAATAGACATTTTTTGCAAAAAATGTTGTGTTATTGTTTTACTTATGCTGGTTTTTTAATGTAAAATATAAACGATGAAAAAGAGTTTTATCATAACATTCATTTTGGCATGCATCTCAGCAATTGTTGGTGCAGGTTTTGCCAGTGGAAAAGAAATCACATCTTTTTTTGGCAACTTGGGTTACTGGGCAATTCCATTCTTTTTTGTTGTCTTTTTATTATTTTTTTGGTGCTTTTATATGTTTTCAAAAATTGGAAAAATGATAAGACCATCAAGCATAAGTGACATGACAAAAACAATGTTTGGTAGAGCATATATTTTTGTTGATTTTGCCTTTGTCATTTGCACTTTCATAACCCTTGCATCAATGCTTGCTGGAACAGATAGCATTGGAAGTTTGGTGTTTAAAGAAAGTTACAATTTTTGCTACATTTCAATAATCACAGCAATGCTTGCAGTGGTTGTTGTTTCGGTTGGACTTAAATATATTTACAAAACAAACAACATTCTGTTGCCGGTTATTTTGGTTAGTATTGTTGTTGTTTCGGTTGCATTTTTGGTGTCACCACAAAGTGAAACCGTGTCACAAACCTACATAAACTTTAACCCTTTTATGGCAATAATCACCAGCATTTTGTATGTTAGTATGAACACTTTCACAAACATCTTTATGATTGCAAAATCAAGTCAATATCTTGAAAAACGAAAAATAACTATTGCTTGTCTAATCACAAGTTCGGCAATATTTTGTCTTATTATGCTAATCTTTTGTGCAATTATGAAAGGTGGAGATTCAATCTTTTTAAGTGATATGCCACTCATTTCAATTGCCTTTGGCTTGGGAAATTTTTGGGGAATATTTTATGCGTTTGTGCTTTGGCTTGCTATATTCACAACAATTTGCATTGCAAGTTTCACGCTTCAAACTTGGCTTAACAATTACATAAAAAACAAGTTTGTTTGTGCAGTTGTTGTTTTGACACTTGGCTTTTTGTTCAGCCGTTTTGGGTTTTCAACAATTGTCAGCGTGTTCTATCCAATTGAAGGTATATTTGGAGCAGTTTTCATTGTGCTTTCAACATTGTTCTATTTCAGAAACAAAAGCAAATATGAACAAAACTCATATATGGTTGTTCGTGACATAAAACTTGGCAATACATTTCAAAGTTATGACTTCAATCTTCAAAGTAAATTGCAAAAAGAACCAAAAGTTCTAACCTATCAAAATGAAGAAAACGACAGGCGAATGGAAAATTTTGTTTCAGCAAAAGAGCAACATAAAAGTGACATTGAAGCAGTGGCGTCAGCAGACCAAATTGGCTATGATGGTGAAATTAAAATTGGCGATGAAATTATTGATGACAAAAATGTGAAAATCTTAAACGCAAAAAATGGCATTGTTATGCCAAAAGCAACAACTCAAAAGGCAAAAACAAAGCGGGTTTCTGCCAAAAAGGTCAACGAAAATAGTGCAAAAGCAAAGAAAAAAAATCTTTCAAAAAAAGAAATTTCAAAACCAAATGATGACCCTAAAAAAGTTAAAAGTTTAAAGGTCGAGAAGAAAAATGGCAAGGTAACAAGAACAAAAACGCATTTCAAAAATTAACAAATAAAACCCTAATTGAATAAGATATATAGAAAAAAATGGAGGTGTTATGAAAAAGTTTTTTTCTATATTTTTATTGGCTGTAATTGTGCTTTCAACAACTCTGTTTGCAACTGGTTGTTCCAGTGATGACAAAAAAACCATCAGGGTTAATCAAGTTACAAACAGCATCTTTTATGCGCCACTTTATGTCGCCATAAACAATGGCTATTTTGAAGATGAAGGCTACAAAATTGACCTTACAACAGCAGAGGGAAGCAACACAACAAATGTTGCACTTATGACCGGTTCTGCCGACATTGGACTTATGGGACCTGAACAAAATGTGTATTCCTATGTAAATGGCGACAAAAACTATCCTATTGTTTTTGGTCAACTTACAAAAAGAGATGGCTCATTTTTAATTTCTCGAACCAATGAAACAAATTTTGATTGGTCAAATCTTGCCGGCAAGCACATCATTGCAGGCAGAAAGGGTGGAAGCCCAGCAATGAGTTTGCAAGTTGCTCTTGAAAAAAATGGCTACAACATCAAAACAGACTTAAATTATGACACAAGCATTGCGTTTGCAAGCATTGCAGGTTCATTTTTGAGTGGTGTTGGCGACTATATGACCTTGTTTGAGCCTGCTGCAAGTCAGTTTGTGAAAACAGGCAATGGCTACATTGTTGCAAGTGTTGGAAAAGAGAGTGGAGAAATTCCTTTCACATGTTTCAGCGCAAACAAAGACTATCTAAACAAAAACCCACAGGTCATCATTGCCTTTTTAAAAGCAATTCAAAGGGGGCTTAATTATATCAAAACTGCAAGTTTAGATGATGTTGCAAACAGTTTGTTGCCGTCATTTAGTGGAAGCAACAAAGAGAGTATTAAGGAAGGCATTAAAAACTACATTGACATAGATAGTTGGAATGCAACCCCAATAATGAGTAAGGCAAGTTTTGACAGACTTATCAATATGCTTAAAACTTCTGGTGAACTTAAAGCAGATGCTAATCCTGACTATGCAAAAATCATCAACACAAACTATGGCAACTTTGTTATGAACCAATATTTTGCTTAACAAAAAAAATTGGAGTTTTCTCCAATTTTTTGTTGCTTATTTTGTTTGATTGTCGTCGTTTTTGTTGCCATCACTTTGTGTTTTATCAGTTTGAGCATCTTCATCTTGTTTGTTTTCGGCAATTTCGTTTGGCTTTTCGGTTTCTGCTATTGATGTTTGTGCATTTTCTGTTGCAAGTTCAGTGCTTGTTGTGTCTTTTTCATTGCTTAAAGTTTCTGTGTTTTCACTTTCTTCATCAAATGGTTCATTGTCTGGACCTTTTTCTTCAACAAACAAATTTTCAATTGGACTTTCAGTGTCTTGCACTTTTTCAAGTTCAATTTTGCAAAGAGCAAACAACTTTGCTTTGATGTCGGCAAGAGCATCGCCTTCTTTGGTTTGAAATGCTGCAATGTTGTGATGTCCGCCACCACCCATTTGTTTTGCAACCTCTGCAACATCAATTTCATTTCGACTTCTTAAACTTACATAATATGTGTTGTCTTCATTTTTTATAAATATCACACCAATTTCAACACCTTTTATGCTAATTGCGTAGTCAACAATTCCAAGCGTGTCATCTTTTGATGCACCGGTTTCGTTGAAATCTTGTTTTACAAGTTTCATAACCGCAATTTTGTTGTCTTCATAAAACATAATGCTGTTAAGCGCTCTTTGAAGTAGAGTGATTTGTTCAACTGTGTTGCTTTTGAAAAAGTAGTCTTTTATTGAAGGCAAATTCAAGTTTAACTCATCATTAAGTTGCATAAGTTTTGAAATAATTTTCAAAGTGTTTTTTGTTATATTTTGTGAAAGGTTGTTTGTGTCGGTCAAAATTCCCGCATAAAGCAAACGATAGATGTCTGGTGTTGCTTCCCATTTAAGTATGTAAATAAAAAATGAGTAAATTATTTCGCAGGTGCTTGAACAAATTGAAACAATGTTGTTGCTTGCAAATTTTGAGTTTGTTTCGTGGTGGTCAATGTTGAGAGTGTCTTTTGCACGCTTAAATATCTTTTGATAAATCCCTGTTCTGTCACTGCTTGGACAATCCAAACAAATTGCAAGGTCGTAGCGTTTAAAGTTTTGAACATTTATTGTTTCGCCCTTTGTAAATGGCGCATATTTGTCTGTTAAACCTTCCAAAAAGATGTCAATGTCAACCTTATTGTCGTCAGCTTCATAGGTCTTTTTTATAAGCCTTTTCAATGCAACGCAAGAACAAACTGCATCTGCATCAGGGCTTTTGTGTGCCATAATTGCAATACGTTTTGCCTTTTGAAATTGATTAAGACATTGAATTGCAGATTCCATATTTCTGCCTCCTAAACCAACATACTATAACACCACGCAAAAAATTTGTCAAACAATAGAATCGTTTTGAAAATTGTGTAATATGTGGCAAAAAATGGCTTTTAAAATTTTGGTCAAACAAAACGCTTAACTGCTCATTGCCACAAATTAACAAATAAGTTTAACCACAAATATAATGAATATATACAACAATTTTTATGGAGATAACTATGGAAAAATATTTGCTTGAAATGCAAAATGTGGGGCTAATTTATCAAACAAAAAATGGCGAAACAGAAGCCTTGAAAGACCTAAATTTAAAGATTAAACAAGGAGAGTTTGTTGCGATTGTTGGACCAAGTGGTTGCGGAAAAACGACCATACTTTCAATTGTCAGTGGAATTTTGCCGGCAACAAGTGGCAAAGTTTTTATTGGTGGGGAAGATATTGCCCAAAACAAAAAGTATGTTGGTTATATGTTCCAAAAAGACCAACTCTTTGAGTGGCGTTCAATTTGGAACAACATTATGCTTGGGCTTGAAATTAATAAACAAAAAACGGAAGAAAATATGCAATATGCAAAAGGGCTTATTGAAAGATATGGGCTTTCTGACTTTGCAAACAAAAAGCCAAGGGAACTCAGCGGTGGAATGCGACAGCGTGTTGCACTTATAAGGACTTTGGTTTTAAGCCCTGAAATTCTGCTTTTAGACGAACCTTTCAGCGCATTAGACTTTCAAACAAGGCTTAATGTTTGTGACGATGTTGCAACCATAATAAAGCGAGAAAAGAAAACTGCCATTTTGGTAACTCACGACATTTCCGAAGCCATAAGTATGGCAGACAAGGTTGTGGTTCTCACAAAACGACCAGCAACAATAAAAAAGATTTTCCAAATCAACTTAAAGGGCGACACACCATTAAAAAGAAGAGAAAATCCAAGTTTTTCAAAACTGTTTAATGAAATATGGAAGGAGTTACAATATGAATAAGAAAAAGGTTGACTACTCAAAGCAACGAGTTGAGTATTTAAAAAAACAGCGAAACCGAAAAATACTAATCATCAGTTGTCAAATTTTGATTTTGGTTGCATTTTTTGGAATTTGGCAATTGCTTGCAGACACTGGCGCAATAAATGTGTTTGTGTTCAGTTCTCCAAGCAGAATTTTGAGCACAATTGGCGAACTTGTTTCAACCGGCAATTTGTTTTATCACATCTTTATAACGCTTTATGAGGCAATGGTGGGCTTTTTGATTGCAACAGTAATTGGCTTTTTGGTTGCAGTGCTTCTTTGGTGGAGTGAAACTGTTCGAAAAATTTTAGAGCCATACATCATTGTCCTAAACAGTTTGCCAAAAGTTGCACTTGGGCCAATAATCATAATTTGGTTTGGCGCTGGCACAAAAGCAATCATAGTGATGGCAGTGCTAATTATGATAATCATAACAATAATTTCACTTATGAATGCATTTTTGGCTTGCGACAACGACAAAATTTTGCTTATGCAAAGTATGGGTGCAAACAAATTTCAAATACTCTTTAAACTTATCATTCCAAACGCAAGAGAAGAGTTTATGTCTGTGCTTAAAATCAATGTTGGTATGACTTGGGTTGGAACGATTATGGGCGAATATCTTGTCAGCAAGGCAGGGCTTGGCTATTTGATTGTTTATGGCAGTCAGGTGTTTAGGCTTGACCTTGTAATGACCAGCACATTGCTTTTGTGCGCACTTGCAGGAATTATGTATGGCGGAATTTGTCTTTTGCAAAAACTTGTAAACAAAAAATGCAAGTGAGTATTGACAAATATCATTTTTTGAACTATACTATAACATATATTGGTGATGGAGGCTAAATATGTTATTGATAACATTCAAAGAAATGATTTCTAATCCAATTGTAATTTTGGCAATTATTCTTGCTGGCTGTGGTGTTGCAACAACATTGCTTGCAAAAAAAATTACAAAAACCGTTAGAAAAACAGAAACAATAAGTCAAGATGACAAATTGCTTTTAGGCCTTAAAATTGCAGGTCTTACAGCAATACTTTTAGGATTTGTTTGCCTATTCATTTGGGGCGCAGCAGGTTTGAAGTAATTAAAAGAAATTGAGTTTTTCAATTTCTTTTTTTTTGTTTTCTCATAAATAAAAAATACAAAATTTCATTGACAGAATTAAAATATAAAAATATAATTAAATTGATAATTTAAGGAGTTGTTATGGAACAAAATAAAGTTGGCAAAGCAAATGAAAGTGAAAAAAAGTTTATCACAGACAAAACCAAAATAGAAATTGATGAAAACAAAAAGACGGTTACATTTACAAACAAATATGAAAATGGCAGGGTGGAAAAACTAACTATTCACTACAAAGATAAGCCTAATGTTGTAACCGACAAGCCAGATTACATTTTGCAAGACAAAGAATATTTTGTTAAAGTAATCAAAAAAATGATAAAAGCGGCAAATGGTGCAAAAAAGGAAATTGATGGCTCAGAGCACAGTGCAACACATCCAAATGGTGTGATTAACATTGCAAAATATGACGCAAAAACAAACACAATTTTTCAACTTAACAATGTTTCAGATGAAAATCCAAAGGGAACATCAAGGTTAAAATATAAGTTGGACTAATTTGCAGGGCAGTTGCCCTGCTTTTTTGTTGCATAATTTGTTAAACAATTTGTTTTTATTTGTCAACAAACTCAAAAAGTGTTATCATTTATGAGTATAAAAGGAATTTGATATGGACAAAAAATATTCACCAAAAGACATTGAAACACGAATTTATAAAAATTGGATGGACAAAAAATATTTTCACGCCGAAGTTAAAGAGGGCAAACCAGAATATTCAATTGTAATGCCACCACCAAACATCACTGGTCAACTTCACATTGGCCATGGCTTTAATTTGACACTTCAAGATGCAATCATAAGATACAAGCGTATGCAAGGCTATGAAGCATTGTTTTTGCCGGGCACAGACCACGCAGCAATTGCAACCGAAGCAAAAGTTGTTGATGCTCTTAAAAAAGAAGGCTTAACAAAAGAGCAAATTGGCAGAGAAAAATTTTTGGAAAGAATGCAAGAGTGGTATAAATCTTATGGCGATCGCATTTGTGAGCAATTTAAAAAAGTTGGCATTTCTTGTGATTGGGACAGAAAGGCTTTCACTCTTGATGAGCAAAGGTCAAAATCTGTTAAATACGCATTTAAAGTTTTGTTTGACAAAGGCTATATCTACAAAGGCACAAAAATCATAAATTGGTGTCCAAAGTGCAAAACAAGTTTAAGCGATATCGAAGTTGTTTACAAAGAAAATCACGGACATATCTATGATATGCGCTATCCAATAAAGGATTCAAACGACTACATTGTTGTTGCAACAACAAGACCAGAAACAATGTTTGGAGATGTTGCTGTTGCCGTAAATCCAACAGACGAAAAAAATGCAAAATTCATTGGCAAAACCCTTATCTTGCCATTTGTAAACAGAGAAATACCAGTTATTGGGGATGACTATGTTGAAAAAGATTTTGGGAGTGGATTTGTAAAAATAACTCCAGCACACGACATCAACGACTACGAAGTTGGTTTAAGACACAACCTTAAAGTTATAAAAGTTATTGATGAAGACGGAAAGCTTAATTCAGAATGTGGCAAGTTTGCCGGAATGGATAGGTTAGAGGCAAGAGAAAAAGTTGTTGAAGAACTTGACAAAATGGGGCTTATTGAAAAGATAGAAGACTACACCAACACAAATGGTCACTGCGAAAGATGTGGCACTTTGGTTGAACCAAACCTTTCAAGCCAATGGTTTGTTAAGATGGCAGACCTTGCAAAACCAGCCATTGAAGCAGTTAAAACAGGCAAAATAAAGTTCCACCCAAAGCGCTTTGAAAAAATTTACTTGCACTGGATGGAAAACATCAAAGATTGGTGCATATCTCGTCAACTTTGGTCAGGACATCGTATACCTGCATTCAAATGTCAAGATTGCGGAAAATATTCTGCTTTTGAAACAGAACAAGGCAATGTTTGTCCATATTGCCACTCAAAAAACCTTGTTCAAGAAACAGATGTTTTGGACACTTGGTTTAGCAGTGCCTTGTGGCCATTTAGCACACTCGGTTATCCAGACAACACTCCGGAACTTAAATATTTCTATCCAACCGACACCCTTGTTACTGCATATGACATCATATTCTTCTGGGTTGCCAGAATGATATTTAGTGGTCTTGAATTTATGCACGAAGTTCCATTTAAGGACATTTTGATAAACGGCATTGTTCGTGACAGTCAGGGCAGAAAGATGAGCAAAAATCTTGGCAATGGCGTTGAGCCAATTTCAGTCATTGAGCAATATGGCGCAGACAGTTTGCGTTATAGCCTTGTAAGTGGCACAAGTGTTGGACAAGACACACGTTACTACGAAGAAAAGGTTGTTTCTGCAAGCAACTACATCAACAAAATTTGGAACGCAAGCAACTTTGTTTTGGCAAATATTGAAGGCATCAAAGTTCAAGATATTTCAAAACTTAAACTTGGTTTGTTTGACAAGTGGATTTTAAATGAATTAAACAACACCGTTAAACAATATTGCCATTTGATGGACAAGTTTGAAATTGGCATTTCAGCACAAGAAGTTTATGATTTTGCTTGGACAAAATTTTGTGACTATTACATTGAAACCAGCAAAGTAACCCTTAGAGATGGCACAGAAGAAGAGAAGAACACAACCAGAAATGTTTTGCTTTATGTTTTGACAAATGTGCTTAAACTTATGCATCCAGTCATTCCATTTGCAACAGAAGAAATCTATTTAAGTTTGCCTGTTCACGACGAAAGCATAATGATAAGCAAATTTCCAAAATACACCAAAAAGTTAGACTTCAAAGCCGATGCTGAACTTGCTCAAAATGTTATTGGTGTCATCAAACTTATCAGAAATAGCAGAAGTGAAAACAAAATTGCCGACAACAAAAAACTTAAATCAGTTCAAATAATTCCAAATGAAAATTCTTTGGAAGCTTTGAAATTTGCAAAGCCAATTATAGAAAAACTTTGCCTTGTTGAAGATGTTCAAATTGTAAACAATTTTGAAAACACAAGTGCAACAATCATTGTTGCAAACATCTGCAAAATTGCAATAAACTATATGGAAAATGTTGATAAAGATGCCGAAATCAAGCGAATAGAAGCCCAAATTGACAAGCAGAAGTTTGAAATTGAAAGGTCAAACAAAATGCTTTCAAATGAGCGTTTTGTGGCAAAAGCGCCAAAAGAACTTGTTGAAGCAGAAAAAGAAAAATTGCAAAAAAACACAAGTTTACTTAGTTCACTTGAAGCAGAACTTGCAAAATACAAAAACTAAATGAAGTGGTTTCCACTTCATTTTTTGTGACAAAAATTGTCGTATGAAAATTGTTACAAAAAGATATATTAAAAATTTTAAATTTTTAGCAATTTAAAAATAATATCAAAATAAAAACTATTTGTCATAATTTTTTCTTTTGTTATTTAGATATAAAAATTGTTATGTATTGCTTTTTATTACATAAATTGTTTTTTAATTTTGATAAAACTTTCAAATGCAAAACCTTAATTTCAACTTTAATATTTAAAGTTGCATACCTTTTGCAATAAAAAAATCACCATAAAGGTGATTTTTATTGTTCATCATCGTCATCATTTTCAGACAAAATTTCATAAACGTTTTCAAAAATATTTGGTGCTTTTTCTTTCCACTTTTTTGTGGCATTTATGGCAGTTTTTCTGCTTGGAAAAACAACTTTAAGTTCAAACAAATTTTGTGCTTCAAGTGGGTCTTTTATTTTAAGTGAAGCAGTGTAGGAGCCATCTAAATTTTTAAAGTATGTGCCGGCATATTCTTGTGCACGCTTAAATTCCATTCTGTTTTCTTTTGCAAAACTTGTAATTTCTTCTCTGGTGCTGTTTGGAATTCTTTGATAAAAATGGCTTAGGCAATTTCTGCCTTCATAGGTGATGTTGTATCTTTCGTCATCGCCGGTTGTTGTTTTTGCAATGTAGTTCACATCTAAAAGTTGCCACATAACATCTTTGCAGTCCATATATTTAAGCCAAGTGTTTCTGCTTGTGCAAATGTCAATTATGCTGTCTTCGGTCAATGGAATTTCCATTTTGTCCATAACAAAAAGCAAAATTAGTTTGTTAATTGTATTGTCAGGAACAAACACTGGGTTGTTTAGCCAATTGCTAGAATTTTTCAAAATATATCTCCTAAATTGTTGTCAGCTTGGCTGACATTGGAATTTAACAAACATATTTTATCATAATTTTTTTTTAAAGTAAATAAAAACTGTTTATTGCTTTTGTTTTTTGTGATATAATGACGGTGGGAGATTATTATGATTAAGGTATCAAACGAAGAATTATCAAAAATAACACAATTCGTTGCTGGTTGCAATGATATGATAAATGGCAAATTTTTGCTTGCCGATATAAAAATTACAAAACTGCTCAATATGATTGCCGATAGTGATGAACTATATTCTTACATAAAAGAGTGTATGACAGATTTTGACTTTTCACGAGAACTTCACAGGGCAGAAGTTAAAAACAGGCTTAACAATGGCGAGTTCCTTGTTCCAACCAACCCAAATTCACTTGTTGCATTTGTATTCTGTTTGCTTGTTGAATGTGATGCAAAACGTATGGATTTTTACAATTTCATAAGTGAAAATTTTGCTTCAGAAAACAAAAGCGATGCCTACAAACTATTTTCACAAAAAATTCTTGTTCCATTTAGAGATGCCGTTGCTAGTCATTTTGCAACAACTGGTGCAACAACATTGGAAGTTGAAAGTATGACAAACAGTCTTAAAAACGACCTTAAAACAGCACCAATTTTTGAACAAGAAAATTCTAATTTTGTCGGGAATTTCTCACAAAATGGCAGTGCTATGCAAAATGATGCAAGTGCTATGCAAACAAATCAAAATGAACCTGTTGATGAAAAAGATAAGATTTGGAAAGAAATTCCAAACATTTGTGAAAACATTGAAAACAGTGTATATTCTGAAAGGCACATCAAAAGCTACTTAAAGGAAGAGTTGCTTTACATTTTAAAGACAATCAAGTATTGCACAAAATACAAAGATGTAAAAATTTTAAGTGCACTTGTAACAGCCTTTGATGAAATGTCACACAAATTTAGGTCAGTTCAGTTTGTGCTTGGCGAACTTAAAAACAAAATTGAATTTTTGTATTAATTCTGTGTTAAAAAAATTTTACAAAAATGTGTAGTTAAGCAATTTGATATAGATTGAAAAATTTGGTCTTTACATTTCAATTATAAAATGGTATAATTAAATAACAATAAATTTTTTGAAACAAAATTTATTAACGTAATTGCTTGCATAAACCTAATTTAATAAAGTATCAAGTTGCAAGCAAAAGGGAGAGTTTATGTCTGCAAAACCAAAAAAATTTAGTGACGGATATCTCAAAAAAATGGGCGTTGACGCCGAAGAAGTGAAAGATGAATATGGTTGCAGACCAGTTTCACATTTTGACATTTATAATGGTGAAACAATCACAATAAGAGATAAAAAGGGAATACTTTTTTGTGACACAGAAATGACAAAAGATGAGTTCTTTAGTTTTTACGGCAAATGTGAAGATGAGGAGGAACAAAGATGAACAAATATCGTTTTGCGATAAGCATTCATTTCAAAAGTGATTATGATGTTGAAAAGTTGGGCGAAATTTTGAAAATTCAGCCAACAAAAATCACACCACTTGAAAAATCTCTTGGAAAAGAAAAGAGTGCAAAGTTCTATTACAAAACAAAAGAAATGACGGACATTTACACCGATAATATGTTTGAAGATTTTGTTACACAAATTGAGCCAAATCTTGCACCTTTGCCACAAATTTTAAAAGAGAACAATGGAACTTGTGTTTTTAGAATTTTGTTTGATGAAATGTCAGAAAAGCCTTGCCTAAGCTTAAGCAATAAAACTCTTGGCATTTTGTACAATTTGGGCGCAAGTTATGAAGTTGATTTTATAGTTTAACAAAAATAGTTGTCATTATGGCAACTTTTTTTATTTTAGCAAACAAAACAAACATTTTGGGGCTGTTTGGAAATATATAAATCACAATTTTAAATTAAGAAACACAGCAAAAAAGTTAGAAACGCACTTATTGTTGCGTGAGTAAGTTTTTGCAAAAGATAAAAACCACAATTAACTTTACATTTAGATAAAAATGTGGTCGCCTGAAAGAATGTTGAAATTCCACCAAAGCCAATCAAAAAACTTGCAATTGTGCCAAGCATTTGCGTTGGCAGTGAAAGTTTTGAAAGCATAACACAGCCCTTGCTCATTTCAACAAGCCCGCTAGAAATTGCTTTTGCAGTTTCAATATTAAATCCTATTTTTGAAAGCAAAAAATTTAATGGAAAAAATAGGTTTAGTTCGTTAAACAAATCAATAATCAAAAAGAAAATTGCAATGTAGCCACCAACAATCAAAATACTCATTATGCTTGAACTTATGCTGTTTGGCAAAATGTCATTAAGTGAAGTTTTGTTTGAAATTTCAAATTCTTTTTCTGTTTTGTCAACATACATTTTTCTATACAAAACGCCATTTAACATACTTGCAAGCACGTGGCTTAAAAACATAATATAGCCAAGTTTTGCGTTTAAAAATAGTGCAGTACCAACCGAGCCAATTATAAACAATGGACCACTTGTTGAACAAAATGTTGTAAGTTTGTTCGCTTGCTTATTTGATATAATTCCAGCCTCGTAAAATTCGCAAATCATTTTTGCCCCAACCGGGTAGCCACTTATCACACTCATCAAAAAAATATATGCTGAAATTTTTGGTGCGCAAAAGAGGGTTGATGTGAGTTTGGAAAATTTGTTTGTAAGTTTTGAAACAAAGTTTAGGTCGGTTAAAATCTTTGTTAAAAACATAAAAGGAAATAAACTTGGAAACACACATTTTGCCCAAACCAACAAACCATTGTAGACTGAATTTATGCAAAGGTTTGGCTTTATTACAATCATTGCAACAACAAAAATAATGGCAAGGCTAAAACTTATTCTAATAGCATTTTCTTTTGCAAGATGTTGTTTTGTCACTTTGCAAGTTGTATTTTTATCAACTTGACTGCAAATTGCCTTTGATCGTGCATATTTGTTCATAAGAAATTTTATGCACAAAAAAATCATTATATGTTTATTGCTATTTTGTTCAAAAAGTACTTTACATTTCACTTCAATTTTGAGATAATAAAAGTATATTTATTGTTTAGGAGATATAAATGAAAGTTTTGGTTGTAAACGCAGGAAGTAGCAGTTTGAAATATCAACTTTTGGATATGGATAACGAAGAAGTTATTGCAAAGGGCAATGCAGAGCGTATTGGTCTTGATGGCAGTTTCTTAAAGCATAAGGTTAAGGGCACAGAAACAATAATCAGCAAAGAATTGAAAAACCACACCGATGCAATTGAACTAATTTTGGCAACATTAACAGATGCTCAAATTGGCGTTATTAAAAAGATTGAAGATATTGATGCAATTGGTCACAGAGTTGTTTCTGGTGGCGAAGAATACACAAAGGCAACACTTGTAGACGACAAAGTGCTTAAGGACCTTCGTGGGTTGGTTGATTTTGCGCCATTGCACGCAATTCCAAACACAGATGGCATGGCAGGTTGCATGAAAGTTGCACCACACATTCCAAACGTTGCAGTGTTTGACACAGCATTTCACAGCACAATGCCAGACTATGCCTATATGTATGGCATACCTATGAAATATTACAGAGATTATCACATTCGTAGATATGGTGCTCACGGCACAAGCCACAAATTTGTTGGCGAAAAACTTGCCGATTATTTGGGCAAACCTTTTGAAAAGTGTAAACTCATAACATGTCACATTGGCAACGGCAGTAGCATCACAGCCATAAAAAACGGCAAGTGCATTGACACATCAATGGGCTTAACACCACTTGAAGGCCTGATTATGGGCACAAGATGTGGCGATATAGATGCAAACATCTTGCAATTTTTGGCAAACAAAACAGGCTATGACCTAAACAGAATAACCGAAATTCTTAACAAAGAAAGTGGATTACAAGGCGTTTCTGAAATAAGCAGTGACATGAGAGATTTGCTATCTGCAATGGCACAAGGCAACGAGCAAGCAATTCTTGCACTTGAAATGCTTGCATACAGAATCAAAAAATATATTGGCTCATACATTGCAGCCCTAAATGGTGTTGATGCAATTTGCTTCACTGCAGGAATTGGCGAAAACACACCAGAACTAAGAGAGTTGGTTCTTAAGGATATGACATATTATGGCATAGAGTTAGACAACAAGGCAAACTATGGCTTGGAGCGTGGTTTTGATGCGTGCATCACAACACCACACAGTAGCATTCCAGTTTATGTCATTTCAACAAATGAAGAATTGGCAATTGCAAGAGAAACAGTAGAACTTGTTTCTAAATTAAAAAAATAACAAATTGTGATTGACATATGAAATAATTTGGTATATAATAATCTAGCGTAATTAGAAAAAGCATAGGAGGTGCTAAAATGGCTGTTCCAAAGGAGAAAGTTTCAAAAGCAAGGCGTAATTCCAGAAAAGCAAACTGGAAGATTTCTACACCTTCTATAATGGAATGTCCTCATTGCCACGAACCAAAAGAACCACACAAGGTTTGCAAAAAATGTGGCTATTATGATGGAAAGGAAATCATTGCTAAAAAGCAAGAAACAAAGTAATCAAAAAGGGCGAGTCGCCTTTTTTTGTTGCAAATTTTTTGACATCATTTGTTGCTAAATCAATTTTTTTGCAAAACATCATTCTGTTAGATACAAGCAAACAACACTACATGGGTTAAAAATGGCTGAAATTTCTTATTTTATAAAACATCAACATTGCAAAAAATTAAAAACTGACACATTTTGTAATTTTTGATTGTAAAAATGGCAATTATGATTTATAATTGAATTGCAGGATAAAAATTATATATTTTTATAGTGCAAAAAAAGTTATTAAGGAAAAATTTATTTTGGAAAATATAAAAGTTATTGTTGATGCATATGGTGGTGACAATGCACCAGAAGAAGTTATAAGGGGAGCAAACAAAGCCCTAAAAAATCTTGAAAATCTAAATGTAATTTTTGTTGGAAAACAAGATGTTATAGAAAAACTTTGCGATGAAAACAAAGTTGATATGTCACGTGTTGAAATTATTGATGCGCAAGATGTAATCACAAACAATGAAAGCCCAACAGAAGCAATAAAAACAAAAAAGGAGAGCACACTTGTAAAGGGTTTTGACCGTCTTAAAGCGGACGATAGTGTTTCTGCACTTGTTTCTGCTGGAAGCACTGGCGCAGTTCTAACTGGTGGCTTTATCAAAATTGGCAGAATCAAGGGAATATCTCGCCCAGCACTTGCTCCAACTTTGCCATCGCTCACAGGAAACCCGGTTTTGCTTATTGACTGTGGCGCAAATGTAGATTGCAAACCAATCAATTTGGTTCATTTTGCACTTATGGGAAGCAAATATATGGAAGCGATGTATGGCATCAAAAACCCACGAGTTGCACTTTTAAGCAATGGAACAGAAGACCACAAGGGCAATGACCTAAACAAACGCACATTCCCATACTTAAAGCAATTGCCAATCAATTTTGTTGGAAATATGGAAGCAAGGGACATTTTAAGTGGAGATTATGACGTTATTGTAACCGATGGCTTTGCCGGAAATGTGGCACTAAAAAGCACAGAAGGTGCTTTGATGACACTTTTAAAAACCCTTAAATCAGACATCAAATCACACAAATCAAGTATGTTTGGTGCATTGTTTATGAAAGGCACTTTCAAACGCCTTAAACAAAAATTTGATTATAGTGTTTATGGTGGTTCGCCATTTTTAGGCATCAACAAAATTGTAATAAAAGCACACGGAAGTAGCAAAGAAGAAAGTTTCTACCAAGCCATAAAACAAGGTTACATGGTTGGAAAATCAAAACTTGTTGATGTTATTGCCGAAAGCGTAAAAGGTTTAGATATTAAAATTGAGGAGTAATTTTGAAACCAGAAATAGCCCAAAAAATTGAAGAAAAAATAAACTATCACTTCAAAAATATTTCACTTTTGGAAACAGCGTTCACGCACAGTTCCTATGCTTTTTCACATTCAACCGAAAGCAATGAGCGTTTGGAGTTTTTGGGAGATAGTGTTCTCAACTTTTGCACAACAATGTTTTTGTTTGACAATTTCAACTTGTCCGAAGGTGCGTCAAGCAAAATAAGGGCATATTTGGTTTCAAGTGAAAATGTAAGCAAATTTGTTTTTAACAATAGGCTAGAAAATTATTTGCTTTGTGATAATTTCAATCCACAAAATTCAAGCAATGTTATGGGTGACCTATACGAAGCAATTGTTGGCGCAATGCTAAAAGACAGCAATCTTGAAACTTGCAAAAACTTTATATACAAAAGTTTAAACTATTCAACTCAACTTATAGAGAACATTCAAAGCAAAACAAAGGACTATAAAACAGAACTGCAAGAACTTGTTCAAAGCAAGCAAAATGAGTCACTTGAATATGTGCTCATAAGTCAAACAGGCCCTGCGCATTTGCCAGAGTTTACGGTTGAAGTTAACATAAATGGTGTTTCAATGGGAAGGGCAACAGCACACAACAAAAAAGAAGCAGAAAACGAATGCGCACGACAAGCACTAGAAAAATTGGGAAAATAGACAAAATTTCGGCAAAAACTATTGCCGATTTTTTTTAAACTTTTAATTTATTTTATTATGCATATATAACTTATTTTTCTACATAATATTATACTATGCAAATGCTTTTGCCAGTGCTATGCAAACTATTTTCAAATATGGCGCAAATGCTATGCAAATTTATTTTTTCATTTTGTAAAATTTGTATTTGCAAACGCAAAAATTATATGTTATAATTATCAAGTTAATTTATATACAAAATTGGGAGTTTTTTACATTGAAATTTAAGCGTATTGAATTGGTAGGTTTTAAAAGTTTTGCAGATAAAACTGTTGTTAATTTCGATGATGGTATAACGGCAATTGTTGGACCAAATGGTTGTGGAAAGAGCAATGTTGCCGATGCAATTAGATGGGTTTTGGGCGAACAAAGTAGCAAGCTCTTGCGTGGTTCATCAATGCAAGATGTCATTTTTAATGGCACGCAAAGCCGAAAAAGTTTAAGCTATTGCGAAGTTTCTCTTGTGCTTGACAACAGCAACAGAGAATTAGACCTTGACTATAACGAAATTATGCTGACAAGAAAACTTTACAGAAGTGGCGAAAGTGAATATCTCATAAACAACAACACTTCAAGACTAAAAGATATTGTTGACATTTTGCACGATGCCGGCATTGGTAGAGATGGTTACAGCATCATTGGACAGGGCAAGGTTGAGCAAATTGTAAGCAGTAAGCCAGAAAATAGACGTGGCATTTTTGAAGAAGCAGCAGGCATTTCAAAGTTTAAGGACAAAAAGGTTGAAAGTGAGCGAAAACTTGCTAGAACAAGAGAAAATATTGCCCGTTTAAAAGACATTATGATTGAAATTGAAAGGCAACTCAATCCTTTGAAACAGCAGGCAGAAAAGGCAAAAACATACCTTGCGTTGAAGGAAGAACTCAAAAGCCTTGAAATCAACAACTACATATATCAATACGATAGTGCATCTTCAAACAAGCAAGAAATAAGTTTGCGAATCAATGCAATTAGTGAAGAGATTGACAACAAACAACACGACCTTGATGTTACAATTCAAAACTACAACAAAAACTATGATGACATTCAAAAGATTGATAAAACAATAAAAGAATTGTATGATGAAGTCGTAAATTTGACAGTTAGTTTGGAGCGTAAAAGTGGCGAAACTACAATTGTAAAAGAAAGATTAAATTTGCTTAAAGATGAAGCCAATCGTTTGAATGAAGAACTCAGTCAAGAGCAACAAAACATTGAAAATTTGGAACTTTCGCTCAAACAAAAAAACAACAAAATTGAAGTGAACAAAAAGAACATTCAAGTTCTAAACGAAAGTGCAGACCAAATCAGCAAAAAGTATTTAAGTGTTGTTGACCGTTTGGCAAAAAGTGAAGATGAAGCCGAAGAAAATCAACAACTTATGATTTCAGCACTTGACAAATTGAGTGACATCAAAGCCGACATAAGCAAATTGAATGCAGAAAAACTTGCATCAATAGATAGGCAAGCCGAATTAAAGGCAAATCAAAATGCACTCAGCCAAAAGGCAAACGCACACAAAGAAGAAGTTGCAAAACTCACTGGCACATTAAACAGCAAAATTGCCGAAAGAGCAAACATCAAAACTCAACTTGACACTGCAAGACAAAATGTTGAAACAAGCAGTTCAACAATGTCACATTCTGCCGATGAACTCAGCGAACTCAACACCACAATTGCAAGTTTAAACGCCAGAAAAAATATGCTTGAAGATATGCAAAAAAACTTTGATGGTTTTAATGGTGCAGTTAAACATTTGCTTGAACAATCAGAAAGAAATACAAAACTAAAAAGCAGTTTTGTTGGTGTTGTTGCAAACCTTATGCAAGTGCCAGAAAAGTATCAAACAGCAATTGAAATGGCACTTGGTGGAAGCATTCAAAACGTTGTTACAGAAAATGAAGAAAATGCTCAACAAATTATTGCTTACTTAAAACAAAACAACTTTGGTAGAGCAACATTTTTGCCAATAACATCACTAAAACCAAGAAACATCTCTGGCTATGTTTCAGACATCAAGCGTGATGCTGGTTATCTTGGCATTGCAAGTGAACTTGTTTCTTATGACAAAAAACTCAGCAATATTTTTGAAAACTTGCTTGGTGGAACTGCAATTGTTGACAATCTTGTAACAGCCGTTAGAATTGCAAAACAAACAAGATATTCATTTAAAATTGTAACCTTAGATGGCGATGTCATCAACCCACAAGGAAGCATCACCGGTGGTAGCAAAGCCCGCAGTGCAGTTAGCATTTTGGGTAGGGACCGTGAAATTGAAGAAATTAAGCGAGAAGTTGAAAAACTTTCAGGTCAAAAACAAAGCATTTTTGAAAGATACAACTTGGCAAAACAAACACTTGAAACAAATCAAAAACTTTCAGAAGAATTGTCAGTTAAGTTTAACGATTTAAACATTGAAATTGGCAAGAGCAACGAAGTTAAAAATCAATACAATATTTTGATTGAACAAGAAACTTTGGAACTTGAAAAGATAAGCAAAGACCTTGCAGAATTGCAAGCAAAAATTAACGCTATTGATTTAAGTTTGTCAAAAACTGATGAACTTAAAAATAGTATTGATGGCAACAAGCAAAGCGCAAACAAGAGCATTGAAAAACGTCAACAAGATTTTGACAACCTCAAAAAAGAACGTGATGAATACAATGCAAAGATGCTAGATGTAAAGGTTAAAATTGCCGAACTTGAAACTGAAATCACATCACTCACTGGCGACATTGAGCGTATCAATCAAGAAATTGAACAACGCACTGCAAAAATTGAACAAATCAATTCAAACATTGTTGCAAATGCCGAAACAATTAAAAAGGCAGAAGCAGTCATTGCATCAACGACACAAGATGCCGACTATGTTGCAACAAACAACAAATTGACAGAAGTCAAGTCTAAACTTGACCACTTGGGCGACTATAAAAAGGAACTTCAAGAAGAACTTAAAGTGCTTGATGAAGACAGACTTACCCTAACGACCAAAATAAACAAATTGCAAGACAAGTTGTTCCAAGAAAACTTGAACCTTACAAAAATTGATACCGACATTGAAAATATGCAAGAGCGTGTTTGGACAGAGTATGGTTTGAATTACAGCACTGCAATGCCACTTAAACGAGAAAATTATGACCTTGTTGAAGGGCTTAAACAAGCCAACAACACAAAGCGAGAAATTGATAAACTTGGCTATGTAAATGTAAACGCAATTGAAGACAGCAAAGTTTACCAAGAGCGTTTTGACAGTTACACTGTGCAGATGGCAGACCTTATGAAAGCCGAAGAAGATTTGACAAAGATAATCAAGGAACTTGCCGAAGAAATGACAAATCGTTTCACAACAAGTTTCAACACCATAAACGAGAACTTTGGAAAGGTGTTCAAAGAGTTGTTTGGTGGTGGTAATGCAAGGCTTGAACTTGTTCCAAGTGAGTCTGGCGATGTGCTAGATGCAGGTGTTGACATTGCAGTTGAGCCACCGGGCAAAAAACTTCAAAGCATCACATTGTTAAGTGGTGGTGAAAAAGCACTTACGGCAATTGCAATTTTGTTTGCAATCTTAAAATTAAGACCAATGCCATTTGTTTTGCTTGACGAAATTGAAGCCGCACTTGATGATGCCAATGTTGGAAGATTTGCAAAATACTTGCAAAAATTTAGCAGTGAAACACAATTTATTGTCATCACCCACAGAAAGCCAACAATGGAACTTGCCGACAACCTATATGGTGTTACAATGCCAGAAAAGGGCGTAAGCAAAGTTGTAAGTGTTAAACTTTCAGAAGCAATTCAGGTTGATAGACAAAGTGCAAATGCATAAAATTTAAAACTTGCTGGGCAATATGTTTGGCAAGTTTTATTTTTGTTGATATAATTGTTGTTAGAAATAAGTTATTCGGGAGAAGATATGGGATTTTTTAGTAAACTATTTGGTGGTCTTAAAAAGACAAAAGACGCTTTTGCAAACAAACTCAGTATGATTTTTGGCAAAGGCGAGTTGACAGATGAGTTTTTTGATGACCTAGAAGCAATTTTAATTGGCAGTGACATGGGTGTTCAAACCACACAAGACATCATTGCAGATGTCAGACAAAAATGCAAAAAGTCACACATCAAAACACAAGATGAATTTAAAGCAATTTTGAAAGAGTCAATTGCAAGCATTCTTGAAAGTGGTAAAAAATTTGAAGCCGAATACCCAATGGCAATTATGCTTATTGGCGTAAACGGTGTTGGAAAAACCACAAGCATTGGCAAACTTGCGCATTATTACACAACGCAAAAAAAAGATGTGCTTATGATTGCAGGTGACACTTTCAGAGCCGCCGCAAGTGATCAACTTACAGAATGGGCAAACAGAGCAAAAGTAAGAATTGTAAAGCAAGCAGAGGGCGCAGACAGTGCAAGTGTTGTATTTGATGGTCTAAAAAGTGCAAAAGCGAGGGGAACAGATGTTGTTTTGATTGACACAGCCGGCAGACTTCACAACAAAACAAATCTTATGGAAGAACTTAAAAAGATTGACCGTGTTGTTGAAAAGGAGTGGTCAGAAGTCAACTACAAAAAATTTATTGTTTTAGATGCAACCACAGGACAAAACGCACTTTCTCAAGTTAAGTATTTCAATGAAGCCGTTGGCATTGATGGAATAATCCTTACAAAACTTGATGGCACAAGCAAGGGCGGAATTGTCATTCCAATTGTAAACGAACTTAATGTTCCAGTTGTATTTGTTGGCGTTGGTGAAGGCATTGATGACCTTCAACCATTCAACGCAAATGAATTTATTGATGCAATAATTTAAAACAATGTTATGCAAAATTTAACAAGCAAATTTTTATTATTTCCGCAACTTTAACAATAAATTGTGACACACAGTATGAATTAACATCAGTAATTTACAAATAAAAAAAGTAGGTTGAAATCGTTTCAAATTCGTGTAAACACACTTTAAAAATTTAGTTATGCAACACAATTTTAAATGATAAAATTTGATTATTTAAAGCGAATAAAAAAGTTCCAAACAGGGACTTTTTTTGTTTTTATATTGTGCCAAAAATGGTAAAAAATTTGGTGTTTTCACTTAAATTAAAACCAAATTATGCATTTTGTTTTGTATTTGTATGCAAATAACATCAAATTTTTGCAATATTTAAACATTATTTTGTATTTTTATGCAATATTAAAAATAAATATTTGTTTTATTGCATAAATATGCATACATTCAAATAATCAATTAAAACTTTCTAAATAACATTTTTAGGCGTCCGCACTTTAGTGGTGAAACTTGAACTGCAACGCATTGACTACAAGAAGGAAAAAGTGGTTAGAGTTGAAGAACAATGCAATCATTAGTTTTTATGCTCAGGAAAGTCATTACAAATTATAATCAATAGGTCTAAGAATATAAAAAAAGGCGTCCACGCTTTAGTGGGGAAGCTGGCACAACATAGTTGTGACTGAAGGGGTGAAACGGTCAGTTGTTTTGTTGCAGATGTAAACAATTAGTTAAAACAATTTTTAAATTTAGCATTTTTTGTGATAAAACTATTGACATAACAAATTATATTAGGTATAATACCAATGTAAAGTGTTTTTGCTTTACAAGGTTTGATTATGATTTTAGATGAAAGCGTTAAACTTTGTTTGCTCAATGATTTCTATGGTTCATTGTTAACAGAAAATCAGCAAAAGGTGTTAGATAGTTACTTAAACTTTAATATGCCACTTGTTGAAATATCTCAAAATATGAACATTTCAAGACAAGCAGTGCTTGACACAATCAAAAAGGCAACCAGCAAACTTGAAATGCTAGAAAGCAAACTTGGAATGCTTGACAAATATCTAAAACAAAATGAACTTGTTGAAAATAGCAAAAAGGTTGACAAGGAACTCATAACAAAACTTTTAGAAGTCTGGAAATAGGAGATGCAATGGCAGTATTTTCAAATTTAAGTGAAAAAATTTCACATATATTTTCAAAACTGACAAAGCGTGGCAAACTTACAGAACTTGAAATTAAGGAAGCAATGCGTGAAGTTAGAGTGGCACTTTTAGAAGCCGATGTAAACTTTATGGTTGTTAAAAACTTAATCAATTCAATCACCGAAAAAGCAGTTGGTGAAAAAGTTCTTAAAAGTTTAACACCGGGACAGCAAGTCATCAAAATTGTCAATGAAGAGTTGACAAACATAATGGGTGGCACAAATGAAAAACTCAATTTTTCAAGCAACCCACCAACAGTAATTTTGATGTGTGGTCTTCAAGGTGCGGGCAAAACAACAATGAGTGGCAAACTTGGTCTGTATTTAAGAAAACAGGGCAAAAAACCATTGCTTGTTGCGTGCGATATTTATAGACCCGCTGCAATCAATCAACTTCAAGTTGTTGGAAAGTCGGTTGACATTCCTGTGTTTGAAAAGGGCACACAAAACCCAGTAAAAACAAGCACAGAAGCAGTTGAATACGCAAAACGTTATGGCTATGATGTTGTGTTTATCGACACAGCAGGTCGTCTTCAAATTAACGAAGAACTTATGAACGAACTCAAGCAAATCAAGTCAGCAGTTTCGCCAACAGAAATTTTGCTTACAGTTGACAGTATGACAGGTCAAGAAGCCGTTAATGTCAGTGAAACCTTTAACAATGAACTTGACATCACGGGCGTAATTTTAACAAAACTTGATGGCGATACTCGTGGTGGTGCGGCACTTTCAATTAAATATATGGTCAAAAAGCCAATCAAATTTTGTGGCGTTGGCGAAAAGATGAGTGACATTGAGCCATTTTATCCTGACCGTATGGCAAGCAGAATTTTGGGAATGGGCGATGTGCTTAGTTTGATTGAAAAAGCACAGCAGGCTGTGACCGAAGAAGAAGCCAAAGAACTTGAAAAGAAATTTAGAGAAAACTCATTTACATTTGATGACTATCTAAATCAACTTGAAAGTTTAAAAAAGATGGGTGGTCTTAAAAATGTTTTGGGAATGCTTCCTGGTATGGGTGCACTTAAAAATGCCGAGATTGATGAAGACAAACTTATGAAAAACAAGGCAATCATTCAAAGTATGACCGAAAAAGAAAGAATAAACCCAGACCTAATCAAATCATCAAACAGACAACGAATTGCAAAAGGTAGTGGTGTTTCTGTTCAAGAAGTAAACCAACTAATCAAGCAATTTGAACAAACAAAGGAACTTATGAAGCAAATGAAAAACAATAAACGTGGCTTCAAATTTCCATTTTAATCTTGATAAATTTTTTTCGAAAGAAAAAATTTATATATAAAATTTAAACGGAGGAAAATTTATGGCAGTTGTTATTAGAATGACAAGAATGGGCGCAAAGAAAAAACCATTTTATAGAGTTGTTGTTGCAGACTCACGCAGAGCAAGAGATGGCAAATTTATTGAAATGCTTGGAACTTTTGACCCATTGAAAAATCCAGAAGAAATTAAGATTGATGCCGAAAGAGCAAAAGTTTGGTTAAAAAATGGTGCACAACCATCAGACACAGTTAAACAACTTTTGGTTAAATGCGGTGCAATTGAAGAAAAGAAAAACTAAGGTGACTATATGGAAGAATTAGTTAAATATATAGTTGACCAGTTGGTTGAAAACAAAGAGGCAGTTTATGTTTCTTCTTCAAAAGCAGAAGACGGCTACACAACAATTCATATTGCTGTTGCAAAAGACGATATGGGCAGAGTAATTGGCAAAAATGGCAAAATTGCTCAAGCACTTCGTGCAATTGTAAAAACTGCATCTGCAAAATCAACTGAAAAATACTTGGTTAAAATTGATGAAAAAGCAGAATAATTCTGCTTTTTTTAATATTCATGAAAACACTAGATAAAGGCATCACTACAAATTATAATCAATAACTTTCAGCGTGTAACAAAATTGTCCATCATGAGTAGTGATTATGCACTAAAATGAAACAATTTCTCACTCAACAAGTTATATAATAATTGCCTAATTAACTTTTTTGTGCTATCATAAAAACATGGAAAACAAAATGATTATTGGAAAAATTGTAAACACAATTGGTCTTAAAGGTGAACTTAAAGTTGTTGTTCCACAAAACAAACTTGACAAATTCAGGTCAATGCAAACTTTTTTTATTGATGGTTTTTCAAACGAACTTACTTGCGAAAAGTCAAAGGTTTTTGGCAACAAAATGTCACTTAAAATTGTGGGCTATGACGACATAAATTTAGTTTTGCAGTTTAAAAATAAAGATTTTTATATTCTTGCCACACAAAATCAACTTGCAAAAAATGAGTTTTTTGTTAGCGACCTTGTTGGTCTAGAAATTTTTGATGCACAAAATAGTTTTTTGGGAAAAATTGTTGATGTTGAAAACTATGGTGCTGGCGATATTTTGGTGTTTTTAGACGCAAACAACAAAGAAAAACGAGTTCCTTTAAATTTCACATATTTTGCCGAGATAAATCCAAGTGAAAAGCGAATTGTTGCATCTGCAAATTTTGATGAGGGCGTTGTATGAAAATTGACATTTTAACACTTTTCCCCGAGATGTTTGAGCCACTTAAATGTAGCATTTTGGGAAGAGCGCAGCAAAACAATTTAATTGAAATAAATCTGACAAACATAAGAGATTTCAGCACAGACAAGCACAAAAAAGTTGATGACACACCTTTTGGTGGCGGGGCAGGAATGGTTATGACATGTCAGCCACTGTTTGATGCGATAAACAGCGTTAAAACAGAAGGTGCAAAAATAATCTATATGTCACCAAAGGGCGAAACACTAAATCAAAAAATGGTTGTTAACCTAGCAAAAGTCGAACATCTCGTTATTGTTTGTGGTCATTATGAAGGCATTGATGAGCGTGTTATTCAACATTTTGATATGCAAGAAATTAGCATTGGCGACTATGTTTTGACCGGCGGAGAATTGCCTGCAATGGTGCTTGCTGACAGCGTTTCACGTTATATTGATGGAGTTTTGAGTGAGGGGAGCACCAATGAAGAGTCATTTTCAAATGGGTTGCTTGAATACCCACAGTACACAAAACCACGGGTTTATGCAGGTTTGGAAGTTCCAGAAGTGCTTATTGGTGGAAATCATCAAGAAATTGCAAAATGGAAACTTGAACAGAGTTTAAAGATAACAAAGGAGCGCCGACCCGACCTTTTGAAAGACAAAAAATAGTGCTCATTTGTGCAATTTTGCGTTAAATAAAATGTTGCATAAATAAAGCAACAAAACTTAAAAAAATGGAGAAAATATGAAAATAAATTGGTTTCCGGGGCACATGAAAAATGCGCTTTTGATGATGGAAAAAGAACTTAAAAACATTGACCTTATTATTTATGTTCTCGACAGCAGGGCACCTTTTTCTTGCCTAAATCCAAGTTTTGACAAAATTGCAAGCAAACGACCTGTAATTTATGTTTTGAGCAAAAGCGACCTATCAAATGAAGTTGAAACAGCCTACTGGAAAAAATATTTTATGGCAAAAGAAAACAGCAACGTAATTGCCATAAACAGCACTGTAAGTAAGTCTGCAAGTGGCATTAAGCAAATGATGAAAACAATGCTAACAAAAAAGATGGAATGGAACGTGCGAAAGGGTTTGAATATTCCACTGCGAGCAATGGTTATTGGTGTCCCAAACTGCGGCAAAAGCACGCTAATAAACAATTTGGTTGGCAAAAACAAAACAGTAACAGGCGACAAACCGGGCGTTACACGAGGCAAACAATGGGTTGCAATTGACGACAACATCAATTTGCTTGACACCCCAGGCACACTTTGGCCAGACCTTTCAAACGATGTTGTCAGCCATCGACTTGCCTACATTGGATCAATTAAAACCGAAGTTTTAGATGTTGCATCACTTGTTTTAGATTTTATTGCCGACCTAATTAAAAAAGACAAATCAATTGTTGAAAACAGATATGGCGTTTGTGTTGATGACAAAACTCCACTTGAAGTTTATGAAGATATTTGCCAAAAGCGTGGTTTCATTTCTCGTGGCAGAGAAATTGATTATGAGCGTGGCGCAGTGGCAATTTTGGACGATTTTAGAAAGGGCAGAATGGGAAGGATTACGCTAGATGAAAGAGAATGAAAAGCAAATTGAACGCACAAGAAAACTTGTTGAGTATGACCGAAACATAAAAAGGGAATACACACTATTTTGTGGAATTGATGAGGCAGGCAGAGGTCCACTTGCTGGTCCAGTTGTGGTTGCAAGTTGCGTTATGCCACTTGATGATGACAAAATTATTTATGGCATTGATGACAGCAAAAAATTGTCAGCAAAAAAGAGAGAAGAGTTGTTTGAAAAAATTAAAAAAACAGCACTTGAATATTCAATTGTTGAAGTTGATGAAAAAACTATTGATGACATCAATATTTTGCAAGCCACAAAAGTTGGAATGAAAAAGTCCATCGAAAATTTGAAGCAAACCCCAGAACTTGCACTTGTTGATGCAATTAAAGACATTGATTCAGATGTTGACCAAATTGCAATCATAAAGGGCGATGCCACAAGTTATTCAATTGCTTCTGCATCAATTCTTGCAAAAGTGTATCGTGACCACTTGATGGACAATTTAGACAAACAATTTCCAGAATATCACTTTGCAAAACACAAGGGTTACGGCACAAAAGAGCACATAGAACTCCTAAAAAAATATGGTGCTTCAAGTGTACATCGCAAAACCTTCATCAAACACTTTGTGAACATAAACAAGTAAAAAAACAGTTGTCCTATTTCTGGGACAACTTTTTTGTTGTGTTTTAAAAAAGAAGTTGAAAACAAATTGCATTGTGTCAAAAATGAATAAAACTTTTTTAAATGGTCAAAAATTGTTTGTGATGAAAGAGGGGCATAAAGCACAAACCAAAATATTGCATAGATTTTGCATTTTATGAAAATTGCAATGTAAGGTTGAAATTTACATAAATTATAGGAGACAAAATGAAACTTAACAGAGTTGGAGATAGCACAGTTGTTTTTAAAAACAAGCCACGAATTTTAAGCACGTATTCCATTGTTGGCAAAAAGGAAGGCGAAGGACCATTTAAAGAATATTTTGATGAAATTTTGAATGATGACCTTTGTGGGCAAAAGTCGTATGAACTTGCAGAAAGAGAAATTTTGGAACAAGGAATTTTTGGTGCTGTTGACAAAGGGCATTTTAAACTTGATGAAATAGACTTTATGATTGGCGGTGACCTTATGAATCAAATCATATCATCAAGTTTCAGTGCAAGACATTTTGAGTTGCCCTTCATAGGGCTTTATGGCGCTTGTAGCACAATGAGTGAAAGTTTGGCACTTGGTGCTTGTCTTGTTGATGGTGGCTATGCGCGAAAGACCATTTGTGCAACAGTCAGTCATTTCAGCAGTGCCGAAAAACAATATCGCTATCCACTAGAACTTGGCAACCAACGCCCACCAGTCAGCCAATGGACAGTTACTGGAACAGGTTGCACAATTTTGGGGCGTGGTGACAAAGGCAACTACATTTCAATGGCAACTTTCGGCAAGGTTACAGACTATGGCATAAGTGATGCAAACAATATGGGTGCAGCAATGGCACCTGCTGCAATGGAAACACTTGTTTCGCATTTTAAGGACACAAAGCGAAAGCCGGACGATTATGACCTTATTGTAACCGGCGACCTTGGAAAACTTGGTTCAGAAATTTTGCGTGACCTTATGGCACACGCTGGTTATCCACTTAAAGAGAACTATTGCGATTGTGGGCAAATGATTTACGGAAGATATCAAAAAACGCATCAAGGTGGCAGTGGAGCAGGTTGCAGTGCATCTGTTTTAAATGCATTTATAAACCGACAAATTGAAAGGGGAAAATATAAGCGAGTGCTATTTATGGCAACAGGGGCATTACTCAGTCCACTTTCAAGCCAACAAGGCGAAACAATTCCAGGCATTGCTCACGCAGTGGTTATCGAACGAGGTGAAAATTATGTTAATGACATATCTTAAAGTATTTTTGACCGGTGGCATTATTTGTATGATTGGTCAAATTCTCATAATAAAAACTCAAATGACAAGTGCAAGAATATTGGTCACATTTATGGTTGCAGGCGTAATTCTTGAGGGGCTTGGGCTATATGACTATGTTGTAGATTTCGGCAAAGCCGGTGCAACTGTTCCAATTGTTGGCTTTGGCAGAACTCTTGCAAAAGGTGTGATTAAAGAAGTTTCTAACAAAGGAATTTTGGGCATCTTTACTGGTGGCCTAACAGCCACAGCGGCAGGAATTGCAGCTTCGGTCATATTTTCGTTTTTCACTGCACTAATATTTCACAGCCACACAAAACACAGTTAGATGGCAGAAAGAGTTTAACCAATTCGGTTAAACCTTTTTTAATGTCACAATACGCTTAATAACCTTGTTCAATGACACAACACAAAAAGCAATTGCTTCAAAAAAAATATATAAATTGATATTTAAAATTTTTCACTCAAAACCTGTCAAATATAATTTTCAACATTGGTTTTGCTATTTTACAATCTTTATTGCAATCGTTTTAGTAGAATATTGTTTAATCTATCTTTATAAAAAAATGTATGTCACGCCAAATTTATCAATTAACTTGACACATTTTGCAGTGCTGTATTAAAATATCTTTGTTATTTAGGAGATTATATGGACTTATTTAAAGTTGTCAACAAAGACTTAATGCAAATCATTTCAAAATATCTTGGAGAAGCCTACGACCAAAATGATAGACTTGCATCAAACATAAAGTTTAACATCCCACCAGTTCAAACTGGTTGCGACTATTCAACAAATGTTGCAATGATATATGCAAGAGCATTAAAAAAGAGCCCTATGCAAATTGCATGTGAACTTGTTGAGCAAATTAAAAAACTTGAATACATAAAAGATGCCGTTGCTGTAAATGGCTTTATCAATATGACCTTTACAAACGCAATGTGGGAAAAATTTCTTGCTGGCATCAATGCAGACAAAGAGCATTTTGGCGATGGCGACCCAAAAGAAAAAGTGCTTTTGGAATTTATTTCTGCCAACCCAACTGGACCACTTCATGTTGGTCACTGCAGAGGTGCAATTTTGGGACTTGCCATTTCAAAACTTATGAAAAAAGCCGGTTATGATGTAACAAAGGAATATTACATCAATGACTATGGCGTTCAAATTCGCACACTCGTTAAATCTGTGCAATTTAGATATGAGCAATGTTTTGGACTTCACAAAGATGAACAAATGCCAGAAGGTTGCTATCCGGGTGAATACTTGGTTGACTATGCAAAGCAACTTGCAACTGAAAGTGGCAATGTGTATGTTGGTCTTAGTGAAGATGAGTTTTATGGCAAACTTAAAAAGACCATTGTAAATGCAATGATGGACATCATCAGGGCAGACCTTAAACTTTTGGGTCTTGAATATGATTCATTTGTTTCAGAAACCGATATTGTTGAGCAAGGCAAAATTAAAAAGGCAATTGAATATTTAAGTTCTATGAGTGCAACAAAAACACTTGAAGATGGCAGTGTGGTAAATCTTCCATACATCTACAAAGGCAAATTAGATGCCCCAGTTGGTGGAAGTGCAAACGAAGAAGAACAAGAAGAGTCTAAATATTCTGCCGAAGACCAAACACTTTTCAGGTCAACCTTGTTTGGCGATGACAAAGACAGAGTTGTTATGCGTGCTGATGGAACAACCACATATTTTGCCAGCGACATTGCCTATCACAAAGACAAATTTGACAGGGGCTACACAAATCTTATTGACATTTTTGGTGCAGACCATGGCGGATATGTAAAGCGAATTACAAGTGCCGTTGATGCCATTTCAAACCACAAAGCAAAACTTAAAGTTGTGCTTTGCCAAATGGTTGCACTTGAAAAAAATGGTGAACCATTTAAGATGTCAAAGCGAAAGGGGACTTTTGTGCTTCTTTCAGATGTTGCAAAAGCAATAAATATTGATGAACTCAAGTTGTTTATGCTTTCAAAAAGTCCAGACACTCAAATGACTTTTGACCTTGTTAAAGTAAAGGAAAAATCAAAAGACAATTTGGTTTATTACATTCAATATGCCTACGCACGTGCAAATTCTGTTTTGAGAAATTTCAAAGCAAAGTTTGGCAAGGACTATGTCTTTAATAGTGCAGACCTTGATGGCCTTATGGAAAACTGCCACAAACAAATAAAAGAAATTGTTGTGTTTATGGCAAAATATCCATCTGTAATTTTGTCATCAGCCGAAAAACACGCACCAAATATGATTGTTGACTACTTAAAAGAACTTGCATCACTTTTCCATTCACTTTGGAGCACCGACATCAAACTTGTTGACGCAGAAAATGAAGAAAAAACAAAATCTATGATGGCATTTGTAACTTGCGTTAAAGATGTAATGGCAAACGCACTAGCTTGCATTTCAATCAACGCCCCAGAAAAGATGTAATCAAAAAATTTTTACATATTGCAATCAATTTAAAAATAAACTTAAAAATACAAAAGTTAAATTTTTCTTTTAATAGTTAGCATTAGAAAGCAGTTTAAACAACTGCTTTTTTGTTAAATATTTCGCAGGTTTTTTTGTTATAAAAAAGCCAAAAAATGACTATTGACTTTTGTGAAAATTGATGTTATACTACTAATAGTAAATTTAAAAGGGGAAAATATGGAAACTGAAAATTTGGAAACAAAAAATTTTGTTGATTATGACACTTTCATTTCAAAACTAGACAAGAGTTTAAAAAAATATTGGAAAAAGCAAAGCAAAACAGAAGCCGACTATTATTTTTGGAGATACGCTTTTGGCGAAATGAGACACTATAAATATAAAGATGGAAAAAGCACTTTGAATTACACAAACAAACAAGATTTTTTAGATTATAAAAAAATGTGTGAAGACAAAACTTCAAAATTTGTTTTAGTTAACAAAGACAACAAAACAACTGAACTTTCATACAGCGACTTGATGAAACATTATTATCAATCTGGCTACTTTAGAAACAGTTTTCAAAACTATATAAATAAAGTTATGGATTGCGAAGAACTTGCAATGGCATTCGACAACGTCTCTGACCCAAGGTACTATTTAGATTTAAGCAAAGAGAACATTCAATCTGCACAAAAATATGTTCAAACAGTAAAAGATTTCATCAAAGAAATAACACCGGCTGGCGAAGAAAAATTGATGCAAAGTTTATCTTTGAAATTTGGAAATAATTATATTAAAATTTGCGACCTAGATAAATGCATAATTGAAGGTATGAGTCACAAAAAAGAATTAAATGTAAAAAGGAGAAAAAAACAAATGAAAGATTTTTCAAACAAACTTAAACCAGCCTTGGTAATTGCACCAATTTCAGTTGGACTTTTGGGTGGATTACACCACACAGCATATGGTGTTTACAGAACAGTTAAAACAGAAGAGTTGAAAAGTCAAATTGCATTAAATGTTCAAAACAACAATCCAGTTCAAAACTTCACACTTACTGCAATGGGTGCAGCAAAAGACAACAATGGCGATAAATACATTGCAATCTTTGGAAAAGGTGACAAAAATGGTGACAGAAGTCACGTTTTGGAATACGACTACAAAGTTAGTGATGAAGCATATGAAAAAATGAACAGATATTACACTGTTGTTTTAAATCGTGAAGTTGACACAACAGAAGTTAAAGATGCAGAAATGGTTACAAGAAATGGTGTTGATGGAATTTTGACAGAAGCAAAGAGAAGCAGAGCAACATACAAAGTTTTTGACTATCTTTGCACATTAACAGAAAGCAAATCTGCCGATGCAACATATCAATGGTCACAACATGATGGATTAAACTTGAACTTAAACGATGAAGGTTTGACAAAGTAAATACAAAATATATTAAACAGCCCTTGTGGCTGTTTTTTAATATTTGCAAATTTTCAAGCATAAAATTGATTATGAAAAATTGCAAATGTAAAAAAAAGAAAAAACATATTTGGCTTAAAATTTTTGTTGTCATCACAATTGTTATTGGCATTGTTTGTGCATATTTTCATTTTTATGTAAACCCTCAAATTGTTTCAACAAACATTGCACACATAAAGGCAAACACAACAAACATTGTTGATGGTACAATTTCAAAAACGCTTGGTGGCAACACCTATGAAGATTTAATTTCAATTTCAAAAGACTCTCAAGGGAAAATAACGCTCATTTCCGTAAACAGCAAAAATGTAAACGCACTTAACAACGAAATTATCAGTTTTGTTCAAACAGCACTTTCTGTAAGCAACAAGTTGTTTTTTGAAGTTCCACTTGGCTGTTTCACTGGAATAACTGCACTAAACTCACTTGGTCCAAATGTCAAAGTCCAAATGACACCAATTGGTTCAGTTTCAACAAAATTTGTTTCAAAATTTAGTCAAGCAGGCATAAATCAAACCTTGCACAAAATTTTTTTACAAATCACAACAGAAGTTTGTGCCATAATGCCACTTTACACACAAAATGTGGTTGTCACAAGCCAAGTGCTTGTCACCGAATCAGTCATCATTGGTGAAGTGCCAGATGTATATCTAAACTCAAACGCCATAAACAATGCCTTAAATCTTGTGCCATAAACAAAAAATAATTGCTAAATGTTTCAAACAATGTTATAATCTCTTTGCAAAAAGGGATTATTTTTTATGATATATTTGGACAATGCGGCAACAACAAAAATTTTTGATAGTGTAAACAGAAAAATTGCCGATATAAATGAAAATTTCTATTTCAATCCATCAGCCCTATATTCAAAGGCTGTTGAAGTTAAAAAGATGCTTGAAAGTGCAAGAGAAGAACTTGCAAAAAATATGGGAACAACTGGCGAGCATATTATTTTTACTTCTGGTGCAACCGAAAGCAACAACACGGCTTTAAATGGCTTTTTAACGGGCAAAAAAGATGCAGAGTATATTTTTTCAAGTGGAGAGCATCCAAGCGTTTTTGCAGGTGCAAACAACCTTAAAATGCAAAACAAAACCATTTTGTTTGTTCCACTTAAAAAAGATAGCACTGTTGACATTGAAAAACTTAAATCTATGCTTACCGAAAACACGCACTATGTTTCAATTTTGCATGTGAGCAACGAAACCGGAGCAATAAACGACATAAAAGAGATTTGCCGGGTTGTTAAGAACTTTAACAAAAACATAATTGTTCATAGTGATGGAACGCAGGCATTTGGCAAAATTGCAGTTGACGTGACCGACCTTGGCGTTGATGCCTACACAATTTCAGCACACAAATTTCACGGACCAAAAGGCGTTGGCGCTTTGTATGTAAAAAATCCTGAAAAACTTAAACCTTATGTTTTGGGTGGTGGACAGCAATCAGGTCACAGAAGCGGAACGGAAAATGTTAGTGGCTATGTTGGAATGAGTTTGGCAAGTTCAATTGCAACAGAAAATTTGAAACAAAATTTTGCAATGATTTCTGCTTTGCGTGACTATGTTAAACAACAAATTTCTTTAAACTGCAGTGACTTTTTATTTAATGAGGCCCAAAACAATTCGCCTTATGTTTTAAGCATAAGTTTCAAGGGTTTGCGTGGCGAAGTTTTGCAACGAAAACTTGACGAAAATGGGGTTTTGATTGGCATTGGCAGTGCTTGTAGCAGTAAGAAACAAAACAACAGAGTTTTGGAGCAAATGGGCGTTTCCAAAGACTTTGTGCTTGGAAGCATAAGACTAAGTTTTTCAAGTTTCAACACACCAGAAGAAATTAAAAAAGCAACAGAAATCATTATTGAGCAATACAAATTGTTAAAGGAAGATATGAGCAGATGAAAAATGTAATTATGATTAAATATGGCGAAATATATTTGAAGGGAAACAATAGAAATTTTTTTGAAAATTTGCTTCTAAAAAACATCAAATATGCCATTTATGACATCAATGCAAAGGTTAAAAAAATAAGAACAAGATATGTTGTTTCAGACTACGAAGCACAAGACGAAGACAAAATTGTAGAAAGACTTTTGACTGTTTTTGGAATTCACAGCATAAGTCGTGCAGTGGAACTTGAAACATCAAAACAAGAGATTTTTGATTTTTGCAAAACAATCAAACTTTCTGGTGCAACTTTCAAAGTTGAAACCAACAGAGCAGACAAAAGTTTTGAAATGAACAGTATGCAACTTAACTGTGAACTTGGTGGCATAATTTTGGACAATAACAGCAATGCCAAAGTTGATGTTCACAAGCCACAACAAACAATTTTTGTTGATATTAGAGAAAATGGGAAAACTTACATCTACTATGAAAATATCAAAGGTGCTGGCGGAATGCCTGTTGGCAGTAGTGCCGATGGCGTTGTTATGCTTTCTGGTGGAATTGACAGTCCTGTTGCCTGCTACAAAATGGCAAAAAGGGGAATGTATTTAACTGGCATACATTTTGCAAGTTATCCTTACACCAGCAACGAAGCAAAGGAAAAAGTTGTTAAACTTGCAAAACTCACAAAACCATACACGCACATGCACAGACTTTTGGTTGTTTCTTTCACAAAAATTCAAGAAGCAATTCACAAAAACTGCAAAGATGAATATATGATAACTTTAATGCGTAGGTTTATGGTTCGCATTTCTGAAAGACTTGCCAAAACAGTTGGTGCAAAAGCCATTGTAACCGGCGAAGATTTGGGACAAGTTGCAAGTCAAACAGTTGAAAGCATAACAAGTAGCAACTCGGTTGCCGAAACAATGCCAATCTTCAGACCACTTATTGCAATGGACAAGGAAGAAATTATTGACATTGCAAAAAAAATTGGAACATATGAAACATCAATTTTACCGTATGAAGACTGTTGCACAGTGTTCTTGCCAAAATACCCACTCATAAAACCAAATTTAAAAAAGGTTGAAGAAGAAGAGAGCAAACTTGACATTGAAGGCCTTATTGACTTTGCAATTTCAACACTTGAAGAAATAAGAATATAGTTGCATTTATCTAGTTATTAACTCTTTTAATTTTATTATTGCTTTTTTAATTGTTTTGTAGAAAACAACAAAAAACATAATTTTGGCAATTGATTTAAAAGATAGAATTTTGACTTATAAGTCAAAATTTCTACAACACCAGATAATATGTTAACATATTTTGCATAGTACTGAATTTTGTTAGATTTTCCTAACATTTTTAAGTGCTATGCAAATTTTTATTTTATCTTTAATAAAGGCGTCCACACTTTAGTGGGGAAGCTGGCACTGCAACGCAGTGACTGAAGGGGTGAAAAGTGCAGTCGTTTTTGTTGCAAATGTAATGAACCGTCATTGTCCCAAAGGCGTCCCCACTTTTTTATGAATAATTTCCAATATAAAAACATAATGTAGCAGTCAATTTTATATGCATCTTTTGATTGTCAACTTTTAAAAATGCCACAACACATTTAACTTTCAGTATCTCAAATAAAGGCGTCCACACTTTAGTGGGGAAGCTGGCACGACTTTGTCGTGACTGAAGGGGTGAAATGTGCAATTGTTTGAAGTACAATGTAAACAAATGGCTATCACAATCCGACTTGATAACTTTTCGTTAACATCGTGGTGTGAAACCACTTTTCGTTTAACCCCTTCAGACTTTGCGTCCTATCGGAACACAAAGCCAGCTTCCCCGCTAAAGCGTGGACGCCTTTAACTGCGGTTAGGGAAGTAATTGAAAAACCATATTTAATGGCTTTTTGCTAAATTAAAGCACTTAAATTAGCATTTAGATGATATAAATTTTCGTTAACATTGTGGGTAAAACAATCTTTCATTTAGCCCATTCTGTCTTTGTGTCTGATGTATTTTTATAATCAAAATAGAAATATATACGCTTTAACTAAAATGTAATAACAGCACTTTAATTAATGTTTCATTTGCAAAAAAATTGTCAAACAACAATCTTAAAAATACAATATTTACCAAATTGTTTGACAAATTAAAAAATTGGTTATAAGATAATTAATGTATATTAAAATATAGAAATATTTTTTATATATATAAATTTAATTGCATTGCAATTAAGTGAACAATAAAAATTTAATAAAGGAGAAATTAAAATGTTAGGCAATATGAAAATGTTGCTCGATATTTCTGTTTGGCTTTCAATGATTTTTGTTGTTGTGGCACTTGCAGTTGGTGGCGTTTGCGGTTATTTTATTTACAAGCATATTTTAACCTCAAAACTTAACAAGGCCAAAACAACAGCGTCAAAGATTTTAGAAGATGCTTATGCAGAAGCAAAAATTGCAAAAAAAGAATCTCTATTATCAGCCCAAGAAGAAATTCAAAAGTTGAAACAAGAAGCAGACCAAGACATAAAAACTCGCAGAAGCGATGCGCAACGTCTTGAAGACCGTCTTACTCAACGTGAAGAATTCCTTAACAAAAAAGAAGAGCAACTTGATAAAAGACAAGAAAATCTAGAGTTTTCAAAACAACAAATTGAAGACAAAAAGCAAGAACTTGATGCCATAAAGGCCAAGGAACTTGAAACGCAGGAACAAATCAACAAAAAACTTGAAGAAGTTTCTGCAATGACAAGAGAAGAAGCAAAAAATGTTTTAATCAAAACTTACGAGCAAGATGCAAAGCGTGAAGCCGCAAAGATTGTTAGAAACATTGAAGACACTGCAAAGGAAGAAGCAGAAAAGAAGGCAAAAAACATTGTTACACTTGCCATTCAAAAGTGTGCTGTTGACCAAACAAGTGAGTCAACCGTTTCATCAGTTGCACTTCCAAGCGATGAAATGAAAGGTAGAATCATTGGTCGTGAAGGCAGAAATATTAGAGCACTTGAACAAGCAACTGGTGTAGATTTTATTATTGATGACACACCAGAAACAATTGTGCTTTCTTGCTTTGACCCAGTTAGAAGAGAAATTGCAAGAGTATCTCTTGAAAAACTTATGCTTGATGGTCGTATTCACCCAACCAGAATTGAAGAGATGGTTGAAAAGGTTAAACGAGACATTGAGCAACAAATTAAAGAAGCAGGCGAAAATGCTGTTTTTGATGCAGACATTCAAGGTATGCACCCAGAACTTGTAAAAATTTTGGGCAGACTTAAATACAGAACAAGCTATGGTCAAAATGTTTTGAAACATTGCTTGGAAGTTAGTTACCTTGCAGGTCTTATGGCAGCTGAAGTTGGTGCTGATGTAAAAATTGCAAAGCGTGGTGGTTTGTTGCATGATGTTGGCAAGGCACTTGACCAAGAAACTGAAGGAACTCATGTTTCAATTGGTGTCGACCTTGCAAAGCGTTATGGCGAAAGCGAACCAGTAATTCACTGTATAGAAGCACATCACGGTGGTGTTGAATTTCACAGCCTAGAAGCAATTTTGGTTCAAGCAGCAGATGCAATTTCAAGTGCTAGACCAGGTGCAAGACGTGAAAGTTTGGAAAACTACATCAAACGTTTAACCGACCTTGAAAACCTTGCAAGTGGCTTTAAAGGCGTTGATAAATGCTACGCAATTCAAGCCGGCAGAGAAATTAGAGTTATTGTTAAACCAGAAGAGATTAGCGATGAAGACGCAATGTTCCTTGCAAAAGATATTGCAAAGAAAATTGAAGAAACAATGCAATACCCAGGACAAATCAAAGTTAATGTCATCAGGGAATCTCGCAGTGTTGAATACGCAAAATAAAAAAAGTCCATTTAATATGGACTTTTTTGTTGCCAAAAATTTTACTAGTCGCCAAAATATTTACTATAAGTTGCACAATTGAAATTGTATTGCAACAAGTAACAAACAAGTTTTAGCATACACATTTTACTTTTTATTTGGTTCAATTCATTGCAAATACTTAAAAAATTTTTGTTACAATTTAAAATATAATTTTTACCAATTCGCCCAAAAAGTTGCCTTTTTTGTTTTTTTATGATATACTATAAAAGAGATGTTGATAGAAGTGGTTAATCCCACATCCATCTCTTTTTTTATATAATTAAAACAAAATGCAGAAGTGAGAAAAATATTATATTTCAATCAGCACCAAAGCAATTTAAAATTTTAATTTCCAATTTGCATTTTTTATTGACATATTGTCAAAATTCTTATATACTATTTCAGTATTTAGGCGAATAGCTCAGTTGGTAGAGTCGCGGTCTCCAAAACCGTTGGTCGTGGGTTCGAGTCCTACTTCGCCTGCCATTGGGGGCAAAGTCAAATTGTTAAAAATTTAACAATTTGGCTTTTTTATTTGCAACTTTTTTATAAATCAAACACAATAAAATTTTTGCCATCAAACTCTTTGTTGTTTTTTGCTCAAATTAAAATAAAATTTAATCAACAAAAAATCAAAAATTCCATAACCATAAAGCAGTGGCGATGGACTTGTTATTTTGCTTTTCAAATTGCTTTGCTTGTGATATACTAAATTTATGAAAGAAATAACTCTATACACTGATGGTGCTTGCTCTGGAAACCCCGGGAAAGGTGGTTGGGGCGCAGTGCTTATTTACAACCAATTTCAAAAACAATACAGTGGCTACAATCCTAACACAACCAACAACCGAATGGAACTTACAGCCGTTATTGAAGGGCTTAAAATGCTAAAAGAGAGTTGTGTTGTAACTTGTTACACCGACAGCGCTTATGTCAGCAACGCCTTTTTAAACGACTGGATTTCAAATTGGAAAGCAAGGGGCTGGAGAACAGCCGACAAAAAGCCTGTGCTCAATCTTGACCTGTGGCAAGAGTTGTTGGCATTGTGCGAAAAACACAAAGTTTCATTTGTAAAAGTTAAAGGACATGCCGACAATGAACTTAACAATTTGTGCGACAAACTTGCAACTGGCGAAATTGCCAAACATATTGATGATTGATTCCCAAAGTTCTAAAAATTTTTAAAATGCAACCACTTTTAAAATAACATTTTTAAAAAAGTTTGCAATGTGCAAAACTTTTAAAATATAATTTTAAAAACACTTGCAAGGCATAATGTTTAATAAACAATTTGCGTGATGCAAAATTTGAACAAATAAAATTTTTGTTGCAATTACAACTTCACAATAACTTGTGGCATCACAATTTAATAAAAATTAGTTTTGGCTGAAAATAATTTGTTCACTTTTGGACAAAACTTCACACAATAAAAACCAAAACAAAAAAGTGACTTTTTAAGGTCACTTTTTTTGCTAAATTTTATGCTAACTTTTTTGTTATTTTATATCTCTGCGTTTAAACAACAAATATGTGATGTAAGTGATTAAACCGGTTGAAACTGCAAAGATAACAAAACTAATCCAGAATGAACCACCAGTGTAAACCGTTGGCGTTAAGATGCCTTGCAACAAGCCATTTGCGTTGCTGTATGTCACAAATGATGAGCCAAAGTATTTAAAGAAACTGATGTTTGCAAATGGAAGATAGCCAAGCAATGGAACGTTTACTGCAACAACATTCAAAACAAGTGAAATGAAGTAGATGAGTGTTGAAACTGAAACTGCACCAATATTTGATTTGAATACTGTTGAAATGCAAACTGAAAGCAATGCGTAAAATGAAACTTCAATAAACATAGAAATTAGTGCAAGCAGATACATAAACACTGGGCTCATAACTCCTGCTTTTGTTGAGTTGAACACATAGAGTATAGGTGCACTTGCAAAGCCATAGTTAATGCCACCAACAACCAAAGTTGCAATGCTTGAAACCAACAACAAAATTCCACCAATTGAAAGTGTCGCAAGAATTTTGCAGGTTAAAAGTTTGTTTCTTGTGTATGGCCTAATTGCCAAAAGTTTAAGTGTTCCTGCGCTTTGTTCGCCGGCAATTGTGCTTGCTGCCAAAACAACAATGTAAATTGTGATAAACAATGTGCAAAGTCTAAGAGCATAGTAGGAATAGTCAAAACCATTTATTTCTTGATTTGATGGTTGAATGATGCTGAATGTATCAGCGTAGTTGTAGTCAAAGTCATCGTGGTCAAACAAATATTTTACCTTTGCAAGTTTTTCATTCATTTCATAGAAATTTGCATTTTCAAAGCCATAATATTTGTTGATTGCTGTTGCGCTGTATTTGCTTAAACCACTAAGTTTAATTGAATTTACAACCACATTGTAGGCATTTGTAACTGTCAAAGCATAGTCTGTGATTAAATTTTTAATTTTCTTTAAATCAACGCTATTAACACTGCTTGAATTTTCATTTGCAAATGTTTGAATTTTGTCATAATAGGTCACAAGTCTTTCATTTGCAGTGTCAACATAACTATAAAGTGAACCAACAAGCTCTTTGTCAGGTTCAAATGGAATAAGTTTTGAAAGGTTTGACTTTAAATTTGCGTAATATCCATCTGCTTCAAGTTGTGCAATGATTGCACCATCTGGATCTTCTGTAACAGTGTTTGGGAATTTTTCAATATAGCCCAAACAAGTGTTGACATTATCAACAATATTTTTGTTTATTGTTTTTGTTGACAAAACCCTAACCTTGTCACCAGCTGAAACAATATTATCTGAATAATAGTTTGAGAAATTTTTTAATGCTTGCTCAAAATCGTTTCTTCTTTGTACAAGTTCATCTTTTAAGCCATCTACGGTCGCTTTATTCGCATCACTTTTGTCTTTTAAATAAATTTCATAGCGTTGACTCCATCTAGAATGAGCAGATTCATAATCATTTTCCTTTTGATTGATTTTTTCAAGTCTATCACTGAGTCCATCAATAACAATGTTTTCTTCGTTATAATAAAAATTAATATAAACTTTTGCATCGTCAAGAGTTTTTGAAAGTTGTTTTTTATCAAAAGAGTAGGTTGTTCCTGTGTCGAACTCGTTATAAATTTCACTAACCCTACCATACTTTGAAGGGTAGTTCACATAGTTTTTGCTGTTATCCCTTGTGTTAGGGTTGTATAGAAAAGTTGAAAGTGCAAGCATAAGAATGAGAAGACCTGTCACTACAAAAATGCTTGGCTTTAAAAATATTTTTTTAAGTTCTGCTTTGTATAATCTAAACATTACAAATCTCCTTTATCTTATTTCTCCATTGTTATGGCGTTTTTCAAGCATTTCTGTAAACACATCTTCAAGTGATTTTGTTATAGTGTTAACTCCAAATATCTGAATGCCTTCTTTCATAAGCATTGCTGTGACTTCTGGAATTCGATTGTCGTCCATATTAAACATAATTGTTTTGCCGGCAAGAGTAACTGGAATGTGATATTTCAAAATGACAAGTTTGCCTGCATAGTTTGGATAGTCACACTTAACACAAAGTTTTTGTGTGTCTTGAAGACCACGTTTGATTTGTTCAAGTGTTTTAACTTCCAAAATCTTTCCACCATCAATAATTGCAACAGTGTCGCAAAGTTGTTCCATTTCGGAAAGAATGTGGCTTGAAACCAAAATTGAAATATTCTTTTTTCTTGCAAGACCAATAAGGAACTTTCGCATATCCTTTATGCCGTTTGGGTCAAGACCATTTGTTGGTTCATCCAAAATCAGCAATTTTGGGTCGTGTAGAAGAGCCTGAGCAATTCCAATTCTTTGTTTCATACCAAGAGAGTAGGTTCTAACCTTGTCATAGATACGTTTTTCCATACCAACAAGTTTAACAATATCATCAATTTTTTCTTTTGTTATGTTTGGATACAAACTGGCAAAGAATTTCAAATTTTCCATACCAGTCATATATGAATATAGTTCTGGTGTTTCAATAATTCCCCCAAGTTTTGCAATTGCCTTTTCAAAGTGTTTTTTCAGTGAAATTCCATCAATATAAATTTCGCCACTTGTTGGTTCTGCAAGACCAGTGAGCATTCTTATAATTGTGGTTTTGCCAGCACCATTTGGACCAATAAGACCAAAAATTTCGCCTTTTATAATTTCAAAAGAAACATTGTCAACGGCAACTCTGTTTTTAAAAACTTTTGTTAAATTGTCAACTTCCAATACAAACTTTGCCAAAAAATGTACCTCCAATCAAATATTAGTTTAACATAAATATATAAATATGTAAAGATAAAAATTGTTATAAGAGAAATTTTGACGGCAAAATTCCCAATTAATTATAGAAATTTGCCATTTTGCTGAGTGCTTTTTTGATAAATGGATTGATTATTAAAACAACTGAATAACAAATTGGCAAGATGAAACTTGCAGAATAATCAATGATGTTTGAAAAAGTCATTCCCAAAAATAGATTTGTTGCAAGAGTTAAAATCATAAGCACAATAACCACAAAAATGGTGTAGAGCATTTCGCTACTGTTCAGTTTTTCAACCTTTTTTGACTTGTTTGCCATATATTTTGCAAATCTGAAAAGTAGAAGTGCAATTGCAACAACATAACTAACAATGTAAACCGCATTTTGTTGTGGAGAAATTGTTGTTTTTTGCGAAGTGCAAATCAAAGTGATTGTTGTAAACAAGCAAATTAGTATGCTAACTATAAATGTGCTTACCAAATTTAATTTATTGATTGAAATGAACTTTGAAGCAACCTTTTGTTCACTCTTTTTGTTGTAGTATCTAATTTGATAGTCTGGCACTTCAAAATTATTATTTACATTTGAGCATTTTTTATCAAACGGAATAATCTGTTCAGTTTGTGGCTGTGGAGCAACTGTTTGTTGTCTGCTTTGGTCAACATTTGAATTGCTAAAACCACCATAATTTGCGTTTTGTGTTTCATCTTGATAATTGTTTTGATAGTCACTTTGATAGCCGTTTTGATAACTGTTTTGAGATTGTTCATTTGCCATACGGTCAAGTTTTTCAAACACATTTTCTTCGTGAGAGTAAGAACTTGTGTATGGGTTACTATTTAGGGTTGTTTTGTCATAGTTAAATGTTCTGTTTACGTCCATTGATGTGTCACGCCTTGGAAGGTCATCTACAAATGGTTTTGGTGCTTGTTCAGCTTTGTGAATATCTTCTGGCATGGTTACATAATTGTGTTGGTTGTAGCCTGCCGGTGTTTCAACAAAAGAATATGTTTCTTGTGTTGTTTCTGGTTTTTGGGCTTGTTGTGAAGCGACTTCATTTTGCATGGTTGATTGTTCTTCTTTAACTGATGCATCGTTTGACATCATATCGCCAAAAATATCTCTATAATCAAAATTTTTGTTTTCAGCATTATTTTTGTTTTCAGCATTATTTTTGTTTTCAACATTTTCAGCCAATTGTGTGGTTTCAGGTTTAGAAACTTCGGTACTGTTTGAATTTACATCATCAAAAGTTTGTCGTGTTTCACTCAACACACCATCATTCACATTTTGGCTTGTGTTTTCTTCTTGCAAAGGTTTGCTGTCATCCGTTGCAAAAAGTTCGTTTTCATAGTCATTTAAAGCAGAGTAGTCAAGACTGTCAAGGTAACTTTCACCATGAGTGAAGTCTTGCTTTGAATGTGAGTTTTCTGGTGTTTCATAAGCAGAGTTTTGAATGAAACTGTTTGAACCATAATATGCCTTTTTGTAGTCATCAAGGCTTTGTTCATTTTTTTGTAAAGAAACATCCGTTTTTTCTGGTTGCAAGTTTTGTGTTTCAGCATTGTTTTCAGAAGTTAGATCTTCTGTTTTTTCAGTGTTTTGTTCATCAACCTTTGTTGTAAAGTTTTCAATAATGTCATCATAATTATTTGTGACTTGCTCGGTTGATTCTTGTTTTTCTTCCAAAACATCTTCTTTGTTTTGTGCTGGTTTGTTTTGCGCATATGTGAATAAATCAAGTTGTTTTGCGTTTTCATCATTTGTGGCTTCAGAATTTGCATTTTCAAAACTATTTTGTTCAGCTGGTGCATCTTCTTTAAACAACTCATCAACATAATTTAAAGTTGAAGTTTCATTTTCTACATCATCTTCATTTTGAGCGTTTTCTTGAACATTATTTTCTTGATTTGTGTTGTCATTTTCGCTGGCATTTTCTTCTTCAAGAATTTGGTCATCAACATTTTCATCGGCTGTCATTTCTTCATTATCTGATTCTTCAACAAAATCAGCAGAAGCATTTTGTTTGGTTTCATTTGAGTTTTCTTGTTCGTCTTCAATGTTTTCAAGATTTGTTGTTGATGCAAAGCCAAAAAGGTCAGACTGTTGGTTGTCATTTTGGACATCATCACTTTGCGTTGGCTGTTCAAAATTTGCTCTTAAAAGGTTGTCAATGTCCTGCTCATCATCAGCATCATTTTCAGTTTCTTCAGCATCATCGTTTTGTTCTTCTTCGTTTGCTTCATCACTCAAATCAGTTTCGTCATCAGTTTCTGCCACAAAATTTTGCTCATTTTGTTGCTCATCATCTTGGGTTATGTTGTCATCTTTTGGAGTAGTTTCGCTATAAGACGTGAAAGAAGAGAACAGGTCACCAGAAGAAGTATTTTCGGTTTGTTCTTGCTTTTGAACTAGGTGGTCGGTTGACTTGATTATTTCATCAACTTCATCTTCATCTGATGATGATGCATTTTGCTTTAATTCTTCAACATCATTTTTAACAGAAGATATGTCCTTGTCCAGTTCAGATTGTTCAAACAACGAATCAACAATGCCATCTCTTGCGTCTTCCCAAGAGAAGTTGCTGTTTTCAATACGCTTTCTACCGGCATCGGTCAAACTGTAATAATGTCGTCTGCCACCAAGGTCACTATCTCGCCAATAACTTGAAATTTCATTTCGTGCTTCAAGACGTTTTAAACCACTGTACAAACTTGGTTGTTTTAAAATGTAAACGCCATTGGTTTTTTCTTCAACTTCTTTGCAAATTTCATAGCCGTATTTGTCGCCGGTTTGCAATGCTTTTAGCAAAATGTTATACACAGAACCTCTGCCAGAACCTATGCTTTTTTTCATTAGTCTTGTATCTCCCAATTAAAATATATTAATATTTTAACTTAAATGTAGAATAATGTCAATAAAAATACTATGCAAACAATGGTTTTAATGCTATGCAATTCTTTTTTTTCAATTTTTTGGACATATTTTTTTCAGTTTGATATAATTGAAGTATGATAGAACCAAAAGAGATTATAAGAACAAGCCGAAGAAGTCTTGCACTGACAATAAATGAGCGTGGCGAATTGATTGTTCACGCACCAAAAAATATGCCACTGTATGACATTATGGACTTTTTGCAAAAAAAGGAAAAGTGGATAGATGAAAAATGCAACAACATAAATGACATCTTAAGCAAAAACAAAGAAATTGTTGAATATCAAGAAATTTTCTTTTTGGGTAAGAGATACAAAGTTGTTGAAACGCAGGGAATAGAAACAAATTATTTAACCGACAAAACTATTTTGATTGAGCGCACAAAAAACATAAACAAGCGAAAGCAGAGCCTAAAAAATTGGTATCTTCAAAATGTTGAAAATGTACTTGTCCCACGAGTTCAAAAACTTGCTGAATTTATGAAACTCAACTACAAAAGCATTTCCATAATAAACAGCAAGGCAAAGTGGGGTATGTGCGACTCAAAACGAAATTTGTACTTCAACTGGAAAATGCTTATGTTAAGTCCAAATGTGATTGACTATGTCATAATTCACGAACTTTCGCATTTGATTGAGTTAAATCATTCGCCAAAATTTTGGGAGATTGTCAAGGCAGTTTTGCCAAACTACAAACACCTAAAAGAGATTTTAAACAGATGTGGCTTTTTGATTAAGTTATACTGATTTTGCTAGAAAAAATTAAAAAATAGTGAAGTGTAGAAAAGAAAAAATTTTGTACCAACAAACAATTTTGGGAGTGGTGTGGAGTGAAAAAGAGAAGCGAAGAGTAAAAGCCCTTTTGCTTCTCTTTTTTTGTGTTTATTTACATCAAAACAATTTAATTTACATAATTTTAGTATGGACAACAAGATACACCATTTTTACCCTTTAATTGAGTTGGTTTTTCTATTTTGATTAGCAAATTTGAGAGTGCCTTTTTATTTGACATTGCAAATTGCCATTATTTTGTTTTACTATTTTATTTTATTTTTTTGGGTAATTAAAAAAAATTGTAAATAGGTTGTGAATAATTTTACAAAATACTATTCGCTTTTAATTTCAAAATGCAAAAAATTCGCCGAAAAATGTAGGGAAAGCGTAGCGGAGCAATATTGTGCTCTCCAAACAAACTATTCGCAAAAGAACAGTTTTACGAATAGATAGGAGTGTTTTTAAGAGTGGTTTTGATGTTTTTTAGATTTTTTAGATTTTCGGTCAAATTTAACATTTTTTTAATTTTTTAAAATTTTTGGTTTATTTGTTAAATTTTTTATTTTATTTTTTGCATATTACATTACGCAAAAACAACCGATTTATGTGACCAATTTATAAACTTTCAATGAACATTTCATTGCGAATTTTTCGTTATCAAGTAAATGCATTGGTCAGTTAATTTATATTAATTATTCTTATATTTTGTTTTGTTATTTATATAGTTATTTGCATTGTTTTGCTTATTATTCATTGTAATTTAACAATATAAATTTTTAGTTTTTTTCAAAATTCTCTAAATAAAAACGGTATAAAATCATTACAAAATACGCAAAAAATTAACAAAAATACATACAAAATTGTTTTTCAACAACAAAACAAAATCAATTATTTTGATGGATTTAGTGTTTATTATTTTACGTTTTGAATAAATAAAACCTTAATTATAAAAAACCAACCAATAAATAATTATTTTATTTTTTTAATAAGTTTGCATAGTACTATTATGCAATGTTTGAATAACACTTAATTTTGTCACATTTTTCGGTGCTTTTTAACATTTATTTATGCAATTAAATTTGTTTGATTATCAAAAATTTTATAGTTTTTTGGACTTTTTATCTTTGTTTCTTTTTTAAAATTTAAAGTTTGCATAGTACCATAAAATTTTGGCCATTGAAGAAAATTTCTTGCAATGACCAAAAATATTATTTTTTGTTAACCTTTTTATTTGCCAAGTTTTTTTATTTCAGTTGGTGCATTTGTTTCATTTGTTTTGTCGCTGTCTTGATTGTCGTTTTCATTTTGTTCTTCTTCAGCCTCGGCTTCAGCTATGGCTTTTTGAATAAGTGAATCTGTGTTGTAATATAAAAACACCAATTTTTTGATTAGGCTTTTAAGCATCTTTGTGTCATAATAGCCAATCTTTTTAAACATTTTTTCGTTGTTGCCATCAGGATAAATCAAATCATTTTCTGTGCATTGTTTAACAAAGTTGACAATGTCAACAAACATTTTCAAATAGTCTTCGCCTTGAAAAAATGTGTTTGGGACGTTGTATAGAACATTTTCAATAAACAATGATTTGTCACTTAAATAAATCGAACTCAATTCGCCATTTAAAACAAGTTCTAGTTCAAGCATTTTTACAACTTGGCACATCAGCAAATAATTGCCATTTGTCTGTTGATTTTTTTGCTCCAAATTTTGCATAAGTTTTGTTGGATTTTCAACACGGTTATAGCCAAGTTTTTTAAACTCAACATTTCCATTGTGTTCAAAATCGTAAACAACATAAACAATTGCTGAAATTTGAACATCTTTTGAACTTGAAAACCTAATAAACACAACATTATTTTTAAAATATACATTGTCTGATTGCGTTAGATATTTTTGCAATTCTTGCATAACAATAGATGCAACTTCAACAGCAGTTGAAACCTGTGTTTGGTTGCCAGAATCTGCCAAAATGTTGTGGTAGATGCTTTTTATTGAACGATGTTTTTTTCTGTGTTTTTTAAGTTCTTGTTGTTGCTGATATTCTTTTGCCAAAACTGCATTTTTGTCTGCTGGCAAAACAAGATAAAACTCCATTGGTTCAAGCAGTTGATAGTTACTTTTTATGGCGTAACTGCCGTATGGCAAAACGCTGACATTTTGCTTTACAAGATACTGTTTGCAAATTTCATTTAATGCTTTTGTAACATCATTAAAGCACGAATCTGCAACATCGTTAAATTCGTTTGAATAATAACTTAATGTATCAAACAAAAAGTCCATATTGTCTTTATTTATTGGCATAATTTCTCTCCAATGTTATTGTATAATTTTTGCCAGGCGTTGTCAACTTAATAACTTGACAATCAATTTTTTAAAAAAAATTGTAACGAATGATATTTTGTGATATAATGATTGCAAATGGGAAAATATTTTGCAGATAGAAATTTAAAAACAATTGAAAAAATACGAAAATTTTCAAAGCAACTGCCAGACTGCTGTTGCGATTTTTTGCTTGGAATTGAAGGCAATTCTTCTGCATTAACAAGGCTTGGTTATTGCTACGATATGCTTACATTTTTCACTTTTTTACAAGATGAGTGCGTGAAATTTGATGGCAAAAAAGTTGTTGATTTCACATATCAAGATGTCAACAGAATAACCGACACCGACATTGAACAATATTTGAGTTATCTAAACGGCTACAAGCGAAAAAATGGCAAAACTTACGCCAATTCAGAAAAGACAAAATCAAGAAAATTCGCTTGCATAAGGGCGATGTTTAAATTCTTTTTTAAGAAAAACAAAATTGATGCAAATGTAACCGAAAAAGTAAATGCACCAAAAACACACGAAAAAGAAATTGTAAGGCTTGAAGTAAACGAAGTTGCAAATCTTTTGGACAGCGTTGAAAAAGGCAATCACCTAACAAAAATGCAACAAGCATTTCACGGACACACAGTTAAAAGAGATATTGCAATTTTAACCTTGTTTTTGGGCACAGGAATAAGAATCAGCGAACTTGTTGGGCTTGATGTTGGTGACATAGATTTTGACCAAAAAGCCTTTACCATAACTAGAAAAGGTGGCAACAGAGTTATTTTGTATTTTGGCGATGAAGTTTATTATGCACTTAAAGATTACATTGAAGAAAGAAATCAAAACAAAAATGTAAGTCCAGATGAAAAGGCACTATTTTTGTCATTGCAAAACAAAAGGTTAAATGTTAGAAGCGTTGAAATTTTGGTTAAAAAATACAGCAAGTTGGTCACTCCTCTAAAACACATCACGCCTCACAAACTCAGAAGCACCTATGGCACAAACCTATACAAAGAAACTGGGGACATCTATGTTGTTGCCGATGTTTTGGGGCATAAAGATGTAAACACAACCAAAAAATATTATGCCGCAATAACCGATGACATCAGGCGAAATGCAGCAAACAAAGTAAAACTTAGATAGATTTTAGAACATTTGTTTGACATATCTTGTTTTTTGTGATATATTCATAGAAACAAGATTTTTTGTTGGAGATTTGTTTATGAGAAATTTGGAAAATAACATCAAAAACCTTATGCAATACATTTCAGAATTCAACGCAAAAAATGGCTATCTGCCAAGCATTCGAGAAATGGCAAGTCATCTTTCAATCAAAAGCACATCAACCATAAATTATTATCTTAATGTGCTTGAACAACGAGGGCTTATAAAACGAAATCAGCAAAACAGGGCTCGTGCCTTTGAAGTTGTTAAGCAAGATGATTTTGCGGGCTTTAACGCCTATTATTCGCCCGAATATATGCAAAACATAACAAACATACCACTGGTTGGAAATGTCACGGCAGGAATGCCAATTTTGGCTGTTGAAAACATAGAAGGTCAGTTTGGTTTTCCCGAAGATATGTTTGGAAGTGGCGATTTGTTTATGCTAAATGTAACGGGCGAAAGTATGATAAATGCTGGAATTTACAACAATGACATAGTTGTTGTGCACAAGCAATCAAATGCCGTAAATGGCGAAATTGTTGTTGCGCTTATTGATGACTGCGCAACAGTAAAACGCTTTTACAAAGAAGCACATCGCATAAGGCTTCAACCAGAAAATCCAACAATGCAACCAATTTATGCCGATGATGTCACAATTCTTGGAAAGGTTGTTGGGCTTGTTAGAAAAATGAAATATTAAAAAAGTTAAAGATTTGTTTCTTTAACTTTTTTTAAATATAACTTATGTTATAAAATTTGAATCAGTCAATTTTTTTGTTTACTAAATGTTTAAACCGACAACTTTGATAAATTAAGTTTTCGCAGTTTAAACAAGCAGTTTTTTGTTTGGAATACGATTGTTGAAATTGCACAAAACTTTCAATAAAACAAACTTTATAGATTTTTTAAATATTCGATTTCTGCTTTTGAAAGTTTTCTATATTCGCCTGTTTTCAAATTTCCAAGTTTCAAATTTTCAATTTTAATTCTTTTTAAATACACAACTTGCTTTTTAATGACTTCAAACATCTTTCTAATTTCTCGGTTTCTTCCCTCAAAAATTGTAATTTCAAATCTGGTGTAATTTTCACTGCCATCTAGCACTTTAATTTTGCACGGGTGCAATTTGTAACCATCAATTGTCACTCCATTTCTGACAAGGTTTACTTCCCTATCTGTTATGCTTGAATTTATTTTCACAATGTAGGTCTTTCCTATGTTGTGTTTTGGGTGAGTGAGTTTGTTTGTAAGTTCTCCATCATTTGTCAAAAGCAAAAGCCCTTCGCTGTTAAAATCAAGCCTTCCAACCGGATAAATTCGTGCATTTGTTTTTATAAGAGAAACAACTGTTTTTCTGTTTCGGTCATCTTGTGCGCTTGAAATGTAGCCAACAGGTTTGTTTAGCATATAATACTCAAACTCTTCTCTATTTTTAACGGGCTTGCCATCAAACAGCACAACATCGTTTTCCAAAATATCAGTTGACAAATTTGTTGTGACCTGTCCATTAACTGTTATTCTGCCATCTAAAATATACTCTTCAACTTTTCTTCTGCTGGCAATTCCGCAAGATGCCAAAAACTTGTTTATTCTCATATTATGACCAGTTTTCTATTATATCCTTAATCTTTTGTCCGTAGTCTTTTGTTTCTACATTTTCAATAGTATATATTTTTTCAGTAAAAATCAAGTCATTATTCAAATAAATTTTATATTCTCCAATTGCTGTATCTTTTTCTATTGGCGCATTAACACTCTCTGGCAAAGAAAACTTTGTGTTAATTTTATTTAGTTCGCTTTCTTTAAGTGGGTAGCTAAACCCGTTTTTTGTGTATGCCTTAACACTATCTATCTTTCCGTTTTCAACATTAACGCTGTCTATGTAGCTGTTTGGCTTTAATATACTTTGATAGGTGTATGTTTCAAAGCAATTGTCCAAAAGCATTTTGCTTTCTTCAAACATATTTTGGCAGTTTAGCACCACACAAATAAGGCGCATTCCATTTTTAAAAACACTTGTAACACAACATCTTCTTGCATTGTCCGTAAAGCCTGTTTTCACACCTTCACAACCTTCCATTCCCTGTTGAAGCAATTTGTGCTTATTCCTTAAAAATCTGTTTTGACCTTCTATGTTAGAAGGAATTTGTGCATATTTTGTCTTTACAATTTCTCTAAAATCTTTGTTTTCCATTGCCTTTGCCGTTATCACAGCAAGGTCATAGGCAGATGTATAATGTGTTTTGCTATCAAGCCCATGTGGGTTGTCAAAATGCGTGTTATGTAAATTGAGTTCTTCTGCCTTTTTGTTCATAAGGTCAACAAATTTTTCAAGATTTCCTTCGCCAACTCTATAAGCAATTGCAAGTGATGCATCATTTCCACTTGCAAGCATAAGCCCATATAACAAATTTCTCATTGAAAGGTGCTCATCTTTTTTTAAATATATGCTTGTCCCTTCAATACCAACTGCTCTGTTATCAGTCGCAAAAACTTCGTCCAAATCATCCGTGTTTTCAAGCGCCACAAGGGCTGTCATAACCTTTGTTGTGCTTGCCATTGGCAATTGCCCATCTTTATTTTTTTCTGCCAAAACTCTGCCAGAATTTGCCTCAATAACAACTGAGCCTTTTGCAGAAATTCCAATGTCTGTTTGTGCCACGCTTTGTGCTTTGCTTGGCAAAAGGACAAAACACGAAATATAAACCATAATCATCACCAAAAAGCACAAAAATATGTTAATAAAATTTTTCTTCATACAACCTCACTTAACCTTTTTTGTTATGTCGCTAGCAAGTTTAACAAGTTCGTCAAAAGTGCTTTTGTTGTCAAGTGTAACAAACTCCGTTTTGCCATTTTTCATAACCAAAAAGCCTATTGGCGAAATGCTAAAACCAGCTGTTGAGCCACCAGCAAAAGGATATTCCTTTTGTGCATTTTTTGGTGGAATGTTTTGAGAGTATTCGCCACCACCAGCAACAAAACCAACAATCACTTTTGTTATTGGAATGATTGTTGTTCCGTCAAGGCAACTTATTGGCGTGCCAACAACAGTGTCAACATCAATAATGTCCTTTATTTTTGTCATTGCATTTTGCATTAAATTTTGTATTTTTGTGTTGTCTTGCATTTTTCAATCTCCTTTCGTTTTGGTTTTGTTTTTATAAATTTGGCTTCAACAAAACTCCAAATCATATCATAAATGCTTAAAGATATTTTTGCCTTTATTCCAATTTTTATTACGGTGCTTTCAAAATTTGGAAAACATTTTGATGTCATTTGAACTTCGCTTTTTTTTGTCTTTAAAATGGCATATAAAATTTTTGAAAACACATCAAAATAGCCAACGACCATACTTGACAAAAATGGGTTGCCATCAATGCCAAAATTAAAATATATGCCAATGTGCTTTAAGTATATTTTTCTAAAAATTATGTCTTGCACATTTGTGTAAACTTCAATTGACTGCTTGTCAATTTTAAGGGGAAGATATTTGCGTTTGCCATTTGCTTTTGTAAGTTCCAAACAACCATCAAAAAAGCGAAAACTATAGCTCAGAATTTTTATTGAAACAAATTTAAGTTCAATTTTTCCGGAGTTATTTTTAACGTTGAAATACACTTTTGCTTTTAAAGTTAATGGCATAACAAAAAGCATAATCAAAATTAAAATGATACAGAAATAGCCACTTGTCATAATATATTTTCTTAAAAAAATCACATTTTATGCATAAAAAAGATGGCAAAACTGCCATCTAATTTTCTTTGTAAATTTAATTAAAAATCAATGTCTGGATTATCTTCAAGCAAACTATAATCAATGCCAGAACTCAATCGTCCGTTTTCTTCATCTGCTTCGCCAGTCAGTTCATCAAGTGGCGTGTCTTCTGAAACATTTTCAGTGTTTTTGATTTCTTCACTTTGTGTTTGAATTTCTTTTGGTTCTTCTTTCCCATTTGTGCTACCATCGAAATTTTGGTGTTCAGGCTCGTTTGAAACTTCTGTTTTCTCTTCTTCCATTTCGGTTACATTTTCTTTGCTTTCAGTTTTGTCTTCTTCCGCAATGGTTTGGTCTTCGCTTGCTTTGTTTGTAACTTCTTCTTCAAGTTCAACCTTGTCTAAAATTTCTGGTTCATTTTCAAGTTCCATTTTGGCAGGTTTTTCTTTTGACTTGTTGCCTTTTCGTGTTTTTTTGCTTGTTTCTTTTTCAGCGTTATTGGCAACAACATTAGTAGAGCCATCTTCCAATTTTTCGGCATCGCTAGATACTTTAACATCATCATTTTTGTTGGCTTCTGCTGGCTTTTCTGCGTCAACTGATTGTTTGTCTAAATCTGCTTGCACATCTTTGTCATCAGTCTTATTATCTTGTCGATTATCTGCACTCTTATTATCTTGACTTTCATCATCGTCTGGAATTTCAAACTCATTGTAAAGATGGTTATTTTCAGTTTCAATTTGTTGAATGTCTTTCATAAGGTCATCATAATTTGGCAAGTCTTTTATGTCGTTAATTCCAAAATGACGCAAAAATTCATCTGTTGTTCCAAACAAAAGTGGTTTGCCAATTGCATCTTTTCTGCCAACAACTTCAATCAGCTTGTAGTTTAACAATGTTTGAATTGCATAGTCGCTGTTAAGACCTCTTATGTCTTGCACATCAAGTCTTGTGACAGGTTGCTTGTAAGCAATAATTGCCATAACTTCAAGGGTCGCCCTTGAAAGTTGACGTTCCCTAATTGGGTTAAGGACAAGCGAAACATCATCAGCATATTTTGGGTTGCCACAAAGTTGCAACTTGTCTTTGTATGTAATAAAGTTTATGCCACAATTTTCATCGTAGCGCTTTTTCAAAACTTCAATTGCTTTGTCTAGTGCCTTTGGGGTGATTTGCAATTTTTCCATAATTGTTCCACGGTCGAGCCCATCGCCAGACAAAAACAACAATCCCTCCAAAACTTTGTCTAAATCATTCATTGTAATTTTCTCCCTTAACTATGTCAATTTCGCCAAACATTTCAGTTTGCTTAACATTTATAATTTGCAATTTCAAAAGTTCCAACATTGCCATAAAAAGTGTGATGACTTCGCCACGAGTAAAATCTTCGCCAACCATTTCATCAAACCTTATTCTATCTCTGTTTGACAGCAAAGTTTTAATTTCAAATATCTTTTCTTCAACTGTCCAACGGTCTTTTACAATGGTTCGTTCTTCTTCGGCAACTTCCCTAATAACTGCCTTGTTCATCAAACTTGTAAAGGCGTTAATAAGCCCCTCAATGTTCATTTGTTTAAGTACATTTCTAAAGTCGTTAACCTTTTCATCTGGAAGTTTGTACATTTGATTTACGACTTCCTGCTTCTTCATTTTTTCACTTGCTTCTTTAAAGAGTTTGTATTCTTTCAAGCGTTGCAAAAGAAGCCACTCTGGGTCATTTTCATCTTGCTCTTTTTCTTGCTCTTGTGGAATCATTGATTTTGATTTAATTTCAAGCAAAGTGGCGGCAACCTCAATAAATTCGGCAGCCATTTCCATGTCAATTGTATCCAAATCTTTCATATATTCAAGATATTGTTCTGTTACGCTTGCAAGGTTTACATCTTGAATTTCGACCTTGCTGTCCTTAATCAAAAACAGCAAAAGGTCAAGTGGTCCTTCAAAATTTGAAAGTTTAATTTTGTAGGAGTCACTTGTTTCAAATTTGCTTAAATAATTTTCTGTAACCTTGGCTTCACCAATGTTGATGTTTGTTGATTTTTGTTGCTCAACAACATCAATTTTGTTTTGCAAACGCTCTTCGGTTTGCTTCATAATTGTGTCATTTAAAATTCTTGAAACATTTGCTCTTGCCTTTTTAACTTCTGGCGATTCCACAACAACTTGTGGTTCGCCGTCTTGCCCTGTGGCAGATGTTCCGTTTAGTGCATTTGCTCTTTCAAATAGTTCTTTTTCAAATTCGTCTTTATATTCCATCACATTACCCAATACCAAAAATTTATAAGTGGAGTTATCATAAACTTGACAGCATTATTTATGATTATTGCAGGAAGCACGCTAACCACAATAATCAGCAAAATCAATCGGCTGTATTTTTCAAGTGTTTGAAGCATTTTGCTATTAGACCTTGAAAACACACTAAACGCAAAGTAACTGTCTAGTGGCGGAACAGGAATTAGATTGAACAAAACAAGTGAAAGATTTACAATTGTCATTTGCATAAATAGTGCCGAAATAAAAGATATGCAAAAACTCCAAAATGGTGCTGTAACACCACCACCAAGTTTTTGAACAAGCACATAAATCCCTGCACTGAAAAAAGCAAAAAAGAAATTTGCAATGATTCCAGCAGTTTGTGCCATAAATGAATCTCGTTTAAGATTTTCAAAATTTAATGGATTTATTGAAACTAGTTTCACCCAACCAAAGCCATAAAGAAGCAAACAAACTGAGCTGAGCCAGTCAACATTTTTAAGTGGATTTAACGTTAGCCTTTTGGCAAAAATTGGAGTGCTGTCACCCAAACTGCAAGCCTTGGCAGCAATTGCATAGCCGTGAATTGTTATGCTGATTACAACGGCAAAAATATATGCGATAAGCACATATATTGTGTCAATTGAAATGTTGCCAGTCAAAATCCAAACCATTATTTCTCCATTACTACCTAGATATTATATACTATAAAATGAATTAGTGCAATAAAAAAATTAAAAAAATACACAGCCAAATTGACTGTATATTTTTTTGTATTTTGTTTTTTAAATGGTTTTAAATCTTAAAATTTAGGTTAAGTTTATTATTTTGCACAAAGTGACCAGTTGTCAAACACACTATGAACGACATCAAAATATGTTGGTGTGAGATAGTCGGCATTTGAAACAAGTTCGGTTGAGCAAACTTCTTTTCCATCGCAAATCACAACAACTTTTCCCACAACATCGCCAGTCTTCACTGGGGTTTTTATGTTATTAAATTGTGTTTCAACTTGATACTTGCCTTCGGTGTTTCCGTGTTCCAAAGTCATAAACAAATCTTCTTTTGAATGGCATTCAACAAAGTTTTTTGTGCCTTTAATTTTTTTGTCTGTTTTTAAGATGTTTGTTGAGTCAACCACCTTAACGCTTTTGAAATTTGCAAATCCAAAATTAAGCAAACTTGATGAAACGCTAAATCTTTCATTGCTTGTTTTAGCCCCCATAACAACCGAAATAATGTCCATATCATTTCGTTTTGCCTCAACGCTTAAACAATAGCCAGCTTCATCAGTAAAACCGGTCTTTCCACAAACACAACCAGGATAGTATTTCACAAGTCGGTTGGTGTTTACAAGCTCCGTAACTCTCCCACTTTCGTGAACTAAATTGTCCATCCAAATGCTACTGTATTTATGATACAAATCGTGTTTTGAAACAACTTTTAAAAGTTTTGCAATGTCATGAGCAGTTGAATATTGGTTGAATGCTGGAAGCCCCGTTGAGTTTGCATACAAAGTGTTGGCCATTCCAAGTTCTTTTGCTTTGCTATTCATAACATCAACAAACAAAGCTTCACTGCCAGAATAATTTTCGGCAAGCACAACGCTACTGTCATTTGCAGAAGCGACAATAACACTTTTAAGCAAATTGTCAATTGTGTATGACTTTCCCGCATCCAAAAACGCCTGACTTCCTTCCATACTTGCTGCATAATCACTTACAGTAAGCATTGTGTCAAGTGACCACTCGCCACGCTCAATTTTTTCCATTGTAAGCAAACTTGTCATAAGTTTAACCATACTTGCAACTTCATGTTTTTCTTCACTGTTTTTTTCTTTAAGTAAAATCCCAGTCTTTGCATCCATCAAGCAATAAGATTTCACATCAAAATCTTCACTGTTTTCTGCCAAAACAATGTTGTTTGGCAAAAGCGAAACCAAACACAAAATTGTGGCAAAAATACTTATAATCATCAACAATATCTTCTTTTTCATAATTTTACCTCAATGATATTGTTTGCAAATTTAAAAAAAATATCAAAACAAGGCAAAATATGGGCAAAAAATGGTGCAAAAAGCTTGCATAGCACTTGTTTTTAAGTTTGCATAGCACTATGCATAATACTATGCAATACTATGCAAACTAACCTTGTTTTTTAAATTCAAATTGAATAAAATTATATAAACAATTAAAATTTTGTTTCAACTTTTCTCACCTAAATCGTTGGTTAAATTTGACAAAAATTTCTTACATAACTCTCACACAAAAACAATTTGCTTTTAGTATTAAAGGTCATTTTACATCAACAAAAAACGCCTAGCAAAATTTTTAGGCGTTATTTTTATATAACGATTATAAAAAGCATTTATTGTAAAAAATTGTCCAGTTTTTTTTAAATTTTAAATTTGTTCAACAAAATTTTCAATAAGTGTTTCAAGATTTTTTGATGCAATTTTACTGTTTTCCAAAACTTCTTCATGGGTCATTTTTTCAGTTGTCATTCCACTGCCCATATTGGTTATTACACTAATTCCTAAAACCTTAAGATTGCATTGAACTGCCGAAACAACTTCAAGTACAGTGCTCATTCCAACCGCATCAGCGCCAATTGTGCGAGCAAATTTAACTTCTGCTTTTGTTTCATAACTTGGCCCCGTAAACTGCATATATGTGCCTTCTTTAAGTGCTATGCAATTATGTTTTGCAATTTTCCTTACAAGTTTGCAGTATTCACCATTATAAGCATCTTGCATATCAACAAACTCAACACCATAATCTATTGGTGCGCCACCAATAAGTGGATTTTGTCCAGTAAAATTTATGTGGTCAGTGATAAGCATCAGGTCGCCCGGCTTAAATGTTGGATTAACTCCACCAGCCGCGTTTGTAACAATAAGTGTTTTAACACCAAGTTCTTTAAAAATGTAAATGGGCATTGCAACTTGTTTTGCCGAAAAGCCTGAATAAAAGTGAAATCTACCCTGCATTGCAATTATGTTTTTGCTATACAAACTACCAAAGATAAATTGATTTTTGTGCCCCTGAACATTTGTGCGAGGCATATTTGGTAGCTCATCATAACGTATTATTGTTTGGTTTTCCAATTTTTGCGCAAGGCCATCTAGCCCACTGCCCAAAATTATTGCAATATCTGGCAAAACCGTCAGTTTTTCCTTGATTTTTTGAGCAATGTTTTTGATTATTTTTTCCATACTTTTTCTCCAATTTCAGTAGGTTTACCAAGCAAATATTCTTCAACCAATTGACCAATGTTGTAAAAACCATTCAAAATTCCAAGGTTTACATTTTGATTTACATTTTTACCATAAATCAATATTGGCGTAAACTCTCTGCTGTGGTCAGTTGATGGCGTTGTTGGGTCGTTTCCATGGTCACCAGTCAACATTAAAACATCATCTGGCTTCATTTCTGGAATAAACTTACTCAAAAATTGGTCGGTATCTTCCAAACTCTTTGCATAACCCGGAACATTATTTCTATGACCATACAACATATCAGTATCAACCAAGTTTATAAAACAAAGCCCTTCAAAGTGTTTGTTCAAAATTTCTTGCGTTGAGTTTAAAGCATCTTTATTGTTGTGGCTTGGATAGTTTTGCGAAATGCTTTTGCCTGCAAAAATATCACTAATTTTGCCAACTGCAATCACATCTTTTTTTGCCTCTATCAAATGCTCCATTGTGTTTTTTTTGTCCGGAATTACTGAATAATCTCGCCTTCCTTCATTTATGCGTTCAAAGTGATTTATTGTTCCCATAAAAGGTCTTGCAATAACTCTACCAACTGCATATTTGCCATTCATAATTTCTCGGGCTTTTTTGCAGTAGTCATATAACTTTTCAAGTGGTACAACATCTGTGTGGCATGCAATTTGCAAAACACTATCTGCCGATGTGTAAACAATTGGATAGCCAGTTTTTAGATGCTCTTCGCCCAAGTCTTGAATTATTTGCGTTCCACTCGCAACCACATTGCCAAGAATTTTCGTTCCAAACGCTTGTTCCAATTTTTCTACAACTTCATCCGGAAAACCGTTTGGGAAAGTTGGTCGTGGCGTTTTTGTAACAAGCCCCATCATCTCAAAATGACCTGTTGTAGTGTCTTTTCCAATACTTTGCTCACGCATTTTTCCATAAGCACCCAAAATGTCACTTTCCTTTGGAAGATGTAAACCATCTATGCTGGTAAGTCCTAGTTTTTTTAGGGTTGGAATGTTTAACGGAATTTGCGCATTCACATTTTCTAGCGTGTTACTTCCTTCATCGCCAAATTTGTTGGCATCTTCACTAGCTCCAACCCCCAAGCCATCTAATACAAATAAAAATACTCTTTTTTCCATACCTTTATTATAACATCAAAATTTAAAAATATTAAACGATTATTATAATAAAATTTTTAAAAAGTAAAGAAATTAAAGAAAGCAACAAGCAAGAAATTATCATAACAATGCCAGCAATCACAATAGCCTTGTATGGATAACAAGAAAATTTTGAACTGTTGCCACAACATAAACATTGCTGATGGCACATCACAAAAATTGCAATGAGAAGCACCAAATTCACAAGTGTTAAAAGGAAGTAAAATATGACAAACAAAAAGCCTTTTAGTCCCAAAATATGGACAAAAATTATTGAGTTAATTGTTAAGCAAAAACTGAGATAAGCAAAGAAAATGTAGCTTAAAAATGACAACGCCGGAAAGTTGTTTATCACCATAATAAGCAAGGCAAAAAACAGATATTTTAGCACATTTTTCAGCAAAAAATTTATGAAAGAACCACCGGAAAAAATGGCAATTATTGTTTTGTCGGAGATGTTTATAAATGTGAAATTTGATGCGTTTTTAATACCGACACAAAGTCCAAGAGAAAGCCCAATTAAAAACGAAATGAAAGAAATTAGAAAGTATTTTCTGTTTGAAAAAACAAACTCCAAAAGTGTTTCTTTAACATAATATATATTTCTATTTATTGCTTTTGCTTTCGACATATTATATTGTATTTCGATGTGTGATCAAATAGGACAAATTTGCAAAAGTCTATTGGTTTATCATCCAGTCTAGGTAAATCCCAAACCCTTTGCTTGGGTCATTTATAAACACATGCGTAACTGCTCCAACTATGCGTTCGTTTTGTATGATTGGGCTTCCACTCATTCCTTGAATTATTCCGCCTGTCCTTTTAAGAAGTTCTTTGTCAGTCACTTTTATAACCATACTCTTTTCGTTGTTTGTGCTTTGGTAGTTGGTTTTTACAATTTCAATTTCGTAGTCCCTTATCTCTTTGCCATCTATTGATGTTCTTATGTAGGCTTTGCCCGGTTTTACATACAATCTTCCACCGGCTTTTAGTGTTTGTTTTTCTTTAAGCAGTTTGCAATCTTCGTTCATAGTCCCAAAAACACCATAACTGCAGTTTTTGTCAACATTTCCGTAGTTATTCTTGCCTTGCAAAAAAAGCCCTTTCATCTCTCCCGCCTTGCCTTTTGTTCCTTTGTTTACGCCAATGATTGTGCAAGGATAAACCTTTCCACTGTGAATGTTGAAAACGGTTTTTGTGTCGCCATCGCAAATTGCATGCCCAAGCGCGCCAAAACGCAAATCATCTTTTTTCACGTATGTAAGCGTTCCTATGCCAGAGGCATCATCTTTAACCCAAAGACCAAGTTTGTAAATTCTGCTGTTTTTGTCAAGTGCCGGTGTTATGGTTGTTGAAATGGTTTTGTCATCTCGCAAAATTTCAACATCGAGAGTTTTTCCTTTGTTTTTGGCACTATTTACAATTCGACAAATATCAGCAACAGATTCAACATTTTCACCTTCAATCTTCTTTATGATGTCACCCCTTTTTATATTGCTGTCTTTAAGTGTTTCAACAACGCCATTTTCAGTTTCAACATTGCTTATGGTTATCACAACCACGCCATCGCCATTAAGCTCAAAGCCAACAATGTCGCCACCAACAAACAACTCTTCATCAAGAGTGTTAAGTTTTATTGTTTTTATTGTAACAAGATTAAAGAGTTTAAGTTTAAGTTGATAGCCCGACCCGCTTTGCCCAGATGACGCTTGAACATTGCCACTTATGTTGCAACCAATAAAGTTTCCAAAAGGCTTAGAACCGGTAATATTTTGAACATCATCTAAACTTAAATTTACTATATCCGACAAAGCAAAAATGGATATAAAAGGCGTTGTGAAAAACACATAGGCAAAAAAGGCAAGCACCAGCACAAGCCCTATCAAAAATATCCGTTTTAGCGTCTTTGCCATAAAAAACTACTCCTTGTGAGAGTAGTTTATATAATACAAATTTTATTATACTCAAAAACAATATTTGTCAAATTTTTCTAGTTGATGCTCTGCTTAAATTTTTCCTGTTCTTCAATCATTTCTTGAGCATTTTTAAGCGAAATTTCGGTTGGTTTTTCGCCAGACATAAACCTCGCAACTTCTTTGATTTTGCCCTGCATGTCAAGTTCTACGATGTGCGTTTGAGTTTTGCCATTTTCTTCCAATTTATAAATCAAAAAGTTGTGGTCTGCCATTGATGCAATTTGCTGAGAGTGTGTGACAACAATAACCTGATGTTTTTTTGAAATGATTGCCATAAGTTTGGCAACGGCTTCACTCATTGCACCACTAATTCCCGTGTCTATTTCATCAAAAATCATTGTTGGCATTTGGTCACTGTCTGCCATAACTGCTTTGAGTGCAAGCATAAATCTGCTTATTTCTCCACCAGATGCAATTTTTGAAATTGGTTTTTCATCTTCGCCAAGATTTGCCGAAAACATAAGTTCAACCTTATCAAGACCAGTTCCATAAATTTTGTTTTCATCTTGCAAAATTTCTTGAAAATCAAATTTGAGTTTGGCATTTTTCATTCCAAGATTTGCAAGGTTTTTAAGCACTTTGTCGCAAAAATCTTTTGCCACTTTTTGCCTTAAATTATGAATTTCATCACCAACAGAAAAAATGGATTTTAGTAAATTTTGCTTTTCAGTTTCAAGTTTTATAAGTTCATCTTTTGCATTGATTAAATTGTTGCAACTTTGCTTTGTTTCATTTAGGTATTCAAGCACTTCTTCAACAGACTTTCCATACTTTCTGAAAAGTGAGTTGTATAGGTCAATTCGGTCTTCTATTTTGTTTTGTTCATCTTCACTAAAATCAAAATTTTGAGAGTATTCACTAAGACTGTCAAGTATGTCGTTTAACTCAATTTTCACACTGTTTAGGCGCGTTGCTAGGTCAGATAAATTTGAGTCATATTGCTCTGCTTGATTTAGGTTTTGTGTTGCAAAAGAAACTTTGTCAACTGTTCCATCATTAAGCGAATTTTGTGCGAGATTGACATTTGAAATTATTTTTCCTGCACTTGCGAGAATCTTTTTTCTATTTAATGTATCTTCATAGTCTTGCACAGAAATTTGAGCATTTTCAATTTCACGAATTTGATATTGATATAGGTCAATTGCTCTCAACCTTTCTTCATCATTTCCACCAAAGCTTGCAATCGACTTGTTTAGTTCTTTAAGTTTTGCAAGAAGAGTTTGATACTCCTTGTATTGCTTGCTTTCCCTAATTTTTCCGTACTCATCTAAAAAAGCGATGTGGCTTGCCGGATTGAAAATTGTTTGATTTTCATTTTGACCATAACTATCAACCAAAAGTGCCGATAATTCTTTTAACATTGAAAGGGTTATTGCTTGACCATTAACCTTAATTTCACTTCTTCCAGAAATGTCATACTGCCTTGTTATAAAAAGTTGACTGTCAAAAGACAAATCATATTTTTCAAAAAAAGCTTCAACAGAGTTTTGCGCATAACTTTCAACCAAAAACAGTCCTTTCACACAAAAAGAACTTTCGCCAGTTCTAAGCAATGTTTTGTCTGTTCTATCGCCAAGCAAAAGTCCAATGGAATCAATCAAAATAGACTTTCCTGCACCGGTTTCGCCGGTCAAAGCATTTAGGCCATTTTTGAAATTTATTTCTGCATTGCTAATAAGCGCAATATTGTTAACTACCAAATTTTCTAACATATCAAAAAAATTATATCATCTAATGAAAAAAATTACAAATAAAAAAAGATAACTACCTTTTAGGTAGTTAAAACATTTCTGAAATTTTGTCTGCAACAACACTTGCATCTTCATTTGTTGGGCAAATTACCATAACAGTTTCATCGCCATAGGTTGTGCCAAGAACATTTTTAAGGTTGAGTTTGTCAACAAAACCACTGATTGCGTTTGACACACCTTTTAAGGTTTTTATTACAACAAGATTTTGCGCTTGCTTTACGCTTATGATTGCCTCTTTGTATATGCCCATATACTTTCCACTAACTTGTTGCTCTGTGCTGTCAACATAGGCATATTTATATCTCTTGTTGTCAGTCATAATCTTGATAAGTCCAAGTTCTTTTATATCACGAGAAATTGTGGCTTGGGTTATGTCGTAGTTCAACGCACGCAATTCATTAACCAAGTCATCTTGCGTTTCAATTTCTTTTGATTGGATTATCTCCAAAATTTTTGACTGTCTAGCACTTCTTGCCATTTTTATACCTCTTATTTTTATTAGTAATTTCAGGCTTTTTACCCTTATGCATAAATATGCTTTATATTTATTCATCGATTGCAAAATAATTATACAATACATTTTATAATTATGCAAGAGTTTTTTGCATATTTATGCAAACAATTTTTTATAAATATTTATAAAATTTTATAACTATAAATTTTGTTAGGAATAATTATACATTATAGTTATACATCAATAAGAATATTTATATTTTTGTTTTTATTTTATAAAAAATTTTGCCTCGTTTGCTCTTTCAGTTTATGTCAACAGGAGCAATTTTGACGCACTTTATCTTTCACACACTTTTTCATTGCACAACAAAAAAGCAGGCATTTCTGCCCACTCTTTAATTTGTTTGTAATTTGTCATGCACATTTATATTTTGCTCACACTCTTTTTTAAAACGCAAAATTGTGTTTATATTTTTCTCAATGCTTTTGCAACACTTCTATCACTATAGTCTTTTATTTGCTATGTGATTTGCATCAATTCACAAAATAAATCAATTGAAGTTTTTTCTGAGTTGCTAAAAAATCAACAGATGGCAACTCGCAAAGAAAACCGATTGCCTATTTTTTATGAGTTATCAAAATTTAATAAGTGACAACTTACAAACTAAATTTACAAAAAACTATAAAGCACCCTGTTACAATCAATTTTAAAAATTAGTATTGCTTTGCAAAGTATGCTTTGTATTTTGCTGGCTTTCCACAGCGAACGCATTTTTCTCCATTTGTTGCATCACAAATGATAACTCTGCTTTGAATTCCGGTTTCATCTTTAAGTGCTTGTTCACACTCTATGCAACCACAATGATATGCCATTGCAACATGCTTGTTGTCAATGCACTCAACCATTTCTTCAACAGAATTTACATCTCTTGAATTATGTTCAACAAAATCAAGAGCCATTTTATACATATTGCTTTGAATATCAGCAAGCAAATTTTCAATTGTGCTTTCAAGGGTATCCAAAGAAGCAACTGTCTTTTCGTGAGTATCACGCCTTACAAGAACTGCATTGTTGTTTTCAATATCTCTTGGACCAATTTCAAGCCTTACAGGAACACCTTTCATTTCCCATTGATTAAACTTCCAGCCAGGTGTGGCATCTGTTGAGTCAACAAACACCCTAACACCCTTTGCTTTAAGTCTATCAGCGACTTCTTCTGCTTTTGCCAAAACACCTTCTTTGTGCATTGCAATTGGAACAATTACAACTTGAATAGGTGCAACCTTTGGTGGAAGTTTAATTCCACGTTCATCGCCGTGAACCATAATAACAGCGCCAATAAGTCTTGTGCTAGAACCCCAAGATGTGCTGTGACCATATTCCCACTCGCCGTTTTTGTTAAGAAATTTTATGTTTGCTGCTTTTGCAAAATTTGTGCCAAGATTGTGGCTTGTGCCAGATTGCAAGCATCTGCCATCTCTCATAACTGCTTCTATGCCATAGGTTGCAACTGCACCGGCAAATTTTTCACGCTCGGTTTTCTTTCCACTCAACATTGGAATGGCAAGGTCTTCTGCACAAACCTTTTTGTAGATGTTTAGCATTTTTTCAACGTCTTTTTGTGCATCTTCTTCTGTTGCTTGAACAGTGTGACCTTCTTGCCACAAAAATTCACTTGTTCTCAAAAATGGACGGGTTGTTTTTTCCCATCTAACAACATTGCACCACTGGTTCATAACCATTGGCAAATCTCTGTAACTCTTAATCCATTTGCTATACATTTCACAAATGATTGTTTCACTTGTTGGGCGAACAATAAGTTTTTCCGCAAGTTCTTGACCACCAGCATAGGTCACAACGGCAACTTCTGGAGCAAAGCCATTTACGTGGTCTGCTTCCTTTTTTAAATAACTCTCAGGAATGAGCATTGGAAAGTAGGCATTTTTAACGCCAACTTTTTTAAACTCTGCGTCCATATATTCTTTTATATGTTCCCAAATCTCATAGCCATAAGGCTTAATGACCATTGTGCCCTTAACAGGTCCATAGTCGCACAAATCTGCCTTTGTTATGACATCTGTGTACCATTGTGACAAATCTTTGTTTATGTCTGTCAATTGTTCAACAAATTTTTTATCTTCCATTTTTAAGTCCTCACTAATTCATTTTTTCTTCATTAAATGTGTCAAGTTCTTGTCTAATCTTGTAAAAACTGCCCTTGGCATTTTCCAGATATTCAGCACATTCCTTGTATAAGTTTTCTGCTGTTTCATACAGCTTAACACCTTCCGCAACAGAGAGTTTTTCATCTTCAAGCTGTTTTAATATCTCGTTAAGTTTTTTAATGTTTTCTTCATAGTTTATCATCATTTCACCTTTGCCTGTGTTGTTCCATCCGCAAAAATAATTGAGATGTCATCATTTGTTGCCAGCGCTGTTTTGCTTGAAACCGGCATATTGTCCTTTTCAATTTTTGCATAACCCATACTCAAAATTTTTGTTGGATTGGCGTTTGCAAGCCTTGAACTTAAAAGCCCCAGTTGTTGAGTTTTTTCACTTATAAAGTGTTGAACTTCGCTGTTTATGCTTTTAAGCAAATTTTGCAATATGGTTTCGTTTAGGATTATTTTGTTTTTGGTTAAATCGCAAATGTTTTTTATAAGCATTTGGAGTTTTTGTTTACGCTCCAAACCATCTTTTGTAAGCAATTCTGCCGCTGCCGATGGTGTTGGCGCTCTAAGGTCTGCAACATAGTCGCAAATTGTGGTGTCAACTTCGTGACCAACAGCACTAACAACAAATTTATTGCAATTGTAAATTGCTCTTGCAACAACTTCACTGTTAAAGTTTTGCAAATCTTCTTCACTTCCACCGCCACGGCCAACAATGATTGCATCAACGCCATCATAATTGCTAAAAAAGTTTATTGCCTTGGCAATTTCAACATCTGCACCAATTCCTTGCACTTTGATTGGAAATAACACAATGTCTTGCCCAGCATTTCGTCTGCCAGCAACATTTAAGATGTCGTGAATAACTGCACCTGTTTCACTTGTAACTACGCCAATTCGGTCAATTTTTTCGGGCATTGGCTTTTTGTGGTCTGCATCAAACAAACCTTCTTTTTGCAAACGATTTTTTAGTTCAATAAAGCGTTTGTAAATTTCACCTTCTCCAAACGGTTTGATGTTTGAAACATTAAAATTAAGTTTTCCGCCTTTAACATAATACTTAGGTGAACCGGTAACAATAACTTTGTCGCCAATTTTTGGTTTTATGAAATTGCTTGCACCAAACAAAACACAATTTAGTATCGCACCACTATCTTTAATGGTGAAAAACGCATTTGCACCTGAAAGTGACCAACCTGAAACTTCGCCAACAACATCAATGTTATACAGCAATGTTTCGGTATCTAATATGTTTTTTAAATAGTTCGACAGCACCGTGACCGTAACCATTCTAGTTGCCATCTGCTTCTCCATTCACAACACTTGCCAAAATTCCGTTTACAAAACTGTAACTCTTTTCTGTTGAGAATTTTTTCGCCAGTTCCACTGCTTCGTTTATTACAACACTTTTTGGAGTTTCATATTTTGAAAACATAATTTCAAACAACGCAAGTTTTATAATTGCCAAATCCATTTTAAAAATTCGGCTTAACGTGAAAGATTTCAAGTGGCTTTCTATAATTTTATTGAGTTCTTCACTGTGCTCAATTATGCCGTTATATTCGTAGTTAATAAATTCTTTATCTTCATCATCAATGTCTGCACTGTCCAAAAATTCGGTCAATGTGAAGTCATTTTTCTCTTTTTGAAATTCGTATTCAAACTCCAATTTCAAAACCGTTTCTCTTGCTTGTCTTCTGCTCATACTAATCTACCTTTTCACTGAAATCTACGCCTTGCACATGAACATTTATTGCATTGATTTTTACGTCTAGCATTGATGAAAGCCCATTTTTAATGTTCTCTTGAACTTTGTAGGCAATGTCCGGCACGCTGTAACCATACAAAACATTGATGAAAACATCAACATCTATGCCATTGTTGCCATAATCAATTTTAACGCCATTTGTGTAGTTGTTGGAAAAGATTTTTTTAATTCCACTTCCAAAATTGTCACACAAAGATGAAACGCCAGAAATTTCTTTTGTTGCCAAATTTATAATTGAAAGCAAAATGTTTTTGTTGCAAGTGACTTTTCCTTTGTTTGTAACTGATTGCTCATTGATTTCGTAATTCATTTCAACCTCGCAAATTCATTATATCACACCAAACAAATTTAACACAACAAAAAAATATATATTTATATATTAAATGCAATTTGTTTAGATTTTTTGCGACAAAAAAGACTTGCCATTTGCAAGCCTTTTCCATACATTTTATTATTCAACTGGAATAATCTTTATGTTGTCAAGCGCAACGCCAGATTGCTCTTTAACAACAGAAACAATTCGTGCAACTTCTGCACTTGTGAGTTCGCCAGCTTTAATGATGACATTTATGCAATTTGTTGAACTTGTCACAACAACATCTTCAAACCCTTGTGCTTTGATAAGTCCTTCTGTTACAAGTTCCATTTCCATTTGCTCAACAAGTTGTGTCTTTTTTGCTTCGGCTGTTTGCTTTGCTTCTGCACTGCTTGTTGCATTTGCAATGATTGCATCATAGTAGGCAATTTCTTCATCTCTAACAGACTGACGGTCTGTGCGATAGGTCGTGAAGAAATTTCCTGTTGTAACTGTTCCACCAGTTTCAATAACTCCATTTTTGTTGTTAAGCACAATGTTCAAATAGCCCGTTACAACAAGCAAAACAAACATTGTTGCAAGAATGATAACTTTCTTTTTTTTGCTCATAAAAATCTCCTTTAATTTCCCACAAATATTTGAATTTTGTCAGCGGATAACCCCAAAAGCGTTTCGGTTGCCATTTGCATATTTAGTCTAACAGATATGTCACTTGCTCCACTGCTAACAATGACCACACCCGTAATCTTTGGCAAAGTTGTTTCCGATGTGTTTGAAGTTTTACCTGCCGAAACCAACGAAGTGTCAGAACTGTTTTGCCCCACATAGGTTGTCCCATTTTCATAGGCAATCATCACCTCAACATCTTTTGCACCCTTAATCTTGCCAAGCAAATTTTTAAGTTTGCTTTCTAAACCATCAACATACTGGTTGCTTTGGTATGTAGTTGAAGTGTTTGAACTGTTTGAAAAGGTTAAAAAACTTTTTGAATTTCCAAACCCGCCAAACAAAATCAAAAGCAAAATCAAAATGAAAATGATTGTTACAATAAGCCCAATATGCTTGACCTGTTTTAACTTGTTCAAAAACGGCAAACTATCAAACAACGATTTTTTTTGTTTTTTTTCTTCACTCATTTATCACCACATCACTCTCCTCCACATTCAAATAGTTTTTTGCAACTTCTTTGATTTCGTTATACTTATTTATATGCACCATATTTGCGTTAATAACCATTTTTGAAATATCAATGTAAACTTTTTTAATTTCCATTTCATTTGCCGACAAATTGCAGTCAATTGTTACAATACAATTTGAAAAACCTGCTTTTTCGAGTTTTGCAACGAGAGTGTTTTCAAGTTCCTTTTTAATCTGTTTGTTTGTGGCTTCAATAAAGTCGTTATCAATGGTGGTTGCAGTTGTGTCATAAAAGAAATTTTCCAAACTGAAATTTGGGTTAAAAACCTTTTGAATTGGCGTGATTATGACAAGCAAAACAACAAGGCCAAAAACGCCCTTAACAAAATTGTTCATCTTGCCATCTGGCATAATTATATCAATCAAAACGCCAACAAAAACAATGCCAACAATACTCAAAATATATGCAGTTATTCCTTCCATGTTTCACCCGCCACAATAGATTTTACTTACAAAAAATTTGATGTACACATCATAAGTCCAACGCAAATTAAGTAGGCAAACGAAAACGCTAAAATTATGTTTGAAAGCATACTTAAACTTTTCGATGTGCTTGAAACAAAATTGGTCACTCTGCCATCTGCAACTGGTTCAATAAGACCAGAAACAAGGCTAAGCCCAAGTTTATAAAGAGTGATTTTTAACAGTGGCGAAACTATGGTCAAAAACATAACCAAAAGCCCAGAATAACCTATGGCGTTTTTTATAAGAACACTGCTTGCCATAATCAAGTTAAAGCCATCAGCAAGATAGCCACCCATAATTGGAATGTAACTTTTCATTGCATATTTTGTGGCTCTTATAGAAACGCCATCATAACTGCCTGCCATAATGCCCGAAATTGCCAAACACCCCGAAAAAATTGTAAATGTAAAGCCCATGACATACTTAAACAAACTGTTAAAAAACTTTGTCAATTTTGAAAGTTTAACACTTGACGACATATTGCCAACAATGTTAAAAATCATACCAAACACAAATATTGGCAAGACAATTCTTGTGAATAGTTCCATCATAATTCCACACAAAACTGCAACAAGTGGTTGATAGATTGAAACAGATGCTCCTGCGCCCAAACTTGCCATTAGAGTTAACAGCAACGGAAAGGCAATTTCCATTTGTTTTTTCAAACTTCCAAGCGTAGAAGATGTTAGCGAAACAAGTTGAACAACGCTTGTTGCAACAATGAGAACAATCACTGAAAAACACGCAAAATGAATCACATCGCCAAGTGGCTTATTGAGTGCCTCTCCCCTAATTTGAAGCAAAATGCTACTTATAATTGCAATGGCACAAATCATTGCAAGAATTGGCACAATTCCTGCAAGGTTGTCCAGCAAAAACGAAAACAAAAGTTCAACTATGCTTTTAACATTAAACTGTTCATCACCTGCGACCAACCTTTTAATTTTTTCCGAAAAACTTGAAGCATTGAAAACATTTTTCTGCTGGTCTGACATACTGTTTATAATGTCATTAAACTCTTCATCTTTAAGCGAATCAACCTTGTCTGAAACCAAATCTGAAAGGTCATTTGAAACATCTAAATTACTTGAAAATGACAAACTTTTTATGCTCAAAGTATTGTTATAAATTTTATAATCAACTTCATTTAACCCCTGAAAATTCAACTTGCTCTTTAAGGGTGTAATGTTTGTTTTGGTGGTTGTTATGTAAGCGCCAAAATTGTTAGAAAACACGGAAAGTTTTGACAGCCCAACTCGTCCAAGACCAACATTGAAAAAACTGCCAAGACACACTGCCAAGGCAACAAAAAGTATGAAATTTCTAAGCTGTTTTTTTGTTTTCATATCAATCCTATGGCACAAGTTTAAGCACAACATCAATCAAACTTTGAAGAACTGGCATACACATAATCAAAATTAAAACTTTGCCCGCCAAAAGTATTTTGTTTGCGACACTCGAAATGCCTGCTTCGGCACATATTCCGCTGGAAAACTCAACCAAATAACCAACGCCAATAACCTTCAAAATACAGGTGAACAAATTTCCACTAAGCCCCGTTTTTTCAAGCAAATTCCGGTATGAGCCAAACAGATTTGTGACCGATGACAAAATGAGCAAAACAATTGTAAGCGACCCTGCAATTGAAACCATAATGGCAAGTTCTGGCTTAACTTGTTTTAAAATAACAGCACAAATAACAGTGATAATTCCAACTGCAATTATCTTGAAAATATCCATATTACACCTATAACGAAAACAGCGATTTAACAGTGCTGAAAAGTTTACTGATTAGGTTGACAACCATAACCAAAACGACAATAAGCCCTGCAAGCGTTGTTAGAGTGCTGATTTCTTCTTTTCCACAATATTTCAAAACTTGATTTACAACACTGGTCAAAATTCCCACTGCCGCAATCTTTAAAATTATTTCTACTCCCATTTTTCGCTTCCTTTGATAAATTTTAAGTTTGCATAGTACCATAAATGAGTTTGCATAGTACTGTTAATCAACTTGCATAGTACTATGCAATAATTAAAATAGTACTATGCAAACTAATAAACCAACAATAATACCCATTTTCTTGCACATTGGAACAATTTTGCTGTTTTTTTGACTGTGGTATTTAAGGCACTGGTCTATGCTTGCAATGTTATATTCTATTCTTCCAATTTGCTCTTCATACGAAAGTTTGCCAAGATTAGAAAATATGTCGCAAAGCAATTTCTTGTCTTGTTCACTCAAAAACGAATACTTGTCAAAAACATTGTTTAAATCAGTTGATGAAAAATTTTCAGTGTTTTTTAAAATGTCTGAAACATCAAACAAAATGTTGTTTAGTTTTGATGTGTAGGTTGTTTTGCCTATGATTGAAATTATGTCTGTTTTCAAAAACGAAATTTCATTTTTAAGCAGTTGGCAAAAGTTAAGCAAATCTTCATAAAACTTTTGTTTTTCAAGATAAGTGTTTCCAACGCTAAACCCCAAATAACTGCACATTGAAAAAAGAGAAATTAACAATGCAATCTTAATCATAAAAACCTCAAAAGTGGTCTGTATGTTTCATCATAAATATTTTCAACAGTGCCCTTTCCTTTTGAATTGCTCAGTTCAACAATTCTGCCAAAACTTTTGTTTGCAAGCAAATTTTTAAGTGCATCTTTTTTCATAAGTTCGGAGATATTTTTGCAATGCAGCGTTGCCACAATTGACACACCACAATTCATTGCGTATTCAACTGCGCCAACATCGTCCATAGTGCCTATTTCATCAATCACAATTAAATCTGGCGCCATACTTCGCAAACCATTTATTATGTTTTGACTCTTTTCCCCACCACTAATAACATCGGTTGCTCCACCAACACAAAGTTGTGGCACACCGTTTGAGCAACTTGCAATTTCCATACGCTCATCAAGTAGCAAAATGTTGCAGTCCTTTTTTTGTGCGTATATTTGATTGCACAAATCTCTCAAAATTGTTGTTTTGCCGGTTGATGGACTGCCAATGATAAGTGTGTTAATCACTCTGCCGTTTTCATCAAACACAAATTTTGCAACATTGTAGGCACAGCCGTTTATTTGATGTGGAATGCGAATGTTAATGGAGGAAAAATTTTTTATGGTCAAAATTTTTCCATTTTCAAAAACAACATCGCCAACAACACCAATTCTTATTCCACCGACTGCTGTTATAAAGCCTTGTTTAATTTCTTCATTTATTGAGTATATGGAAAAATTACTTGCTTTGCTTAAAACGGTTTGAAGCATATCTTTTGTGCATACAATTGCGTTTCTCTCATTGCAAAGACCACCTTCGCCAAGATAATAAAAACTGTTTTTATAATTCACGGTTATTGGTCTATTTAATCTAAGCCTTATTTCACACAAGTCTTTATATGCAAGCAGAGATATTGGTGCAACAAGTGACTGTGGCAAGATGTCATTTAGCATAGCATTTCTCCTTGCTATATTTTATTTGTCACATAGATTTTATATTATTGCTAGACAACAAAAAAAGTCCCATTTTTTGGGACTTTTTGAAACTTTTTGTAAATTATAAAGATATTTCTTCATCATTTTGTTTTTGCACTTTTTTATCTCTATTTTTAACCACTTCCAACAAGCGTTTTTTGTCTGCACCTTTAATATCTTTTGCAAACAATAGACAAATGTATGGAGATTTTGACCTTGCAACAATGTCTTCAAGTGGGCCGATTCTTGCGCCCTTAACTTCACGAGCGAAAATGTAGGCAAGCACTGGGTTTGTGAGTTTGATTATTTCTCTCTCAAGTTTCAAGATATTTGCATTTTTTACATCACGTGCAAACTTGATTATTAGTGTTGGTTGTTGACTACCTATCACAATGTTTTCAAGCGCATAAAAATTTGAACCTTCAATATTTAGTTTTGCAAATTCATATGCTTTTTTTGCATTTTTTAACTCAATGATTTTTGTTTGTTCATATTCTTCTTCAATTGTCATTTTGTTACTCCTTAAATATTTTTATATATTTTACTATTATTTTATCACTCAAATTGTATTCGGTCAACATTTGTTTTATGTGTTTAACAACAAAAATTGTTAGCATTTGTCATTTATTTGTCATATTAAAAACAAAAAAAGACAAATTTTCATTTGTCTTAATTTTGTTAGACTCTTTCCAAATACTCGCCAGTTCTGGTGTCAATTTTAATTGTGTCGCCTTGCGCAACAAACAATGGAACTTTAACTGTAAAGCCTGTTTCAAGTTTTGCAGATTTCATTGCACTTTTTGATGTGTTGCCTTGAACTGCTGGTTCGCAATCAACAATTTTAAGGTTTACAAAAAGTGGTGGGTTTACAGAAATAACCTTGTCGTTAACTCTTTCAATTGTTGCAACTGAATTTTCAACAAGATATCTCATTGCATCGCCAACTTGTTCTTTTGAAAGTGGAAGTTGGTCATATGTTTCCATATCCATAAAGTAATAAATATCGTTGTCACTGTAAAGATATTCCATATCTTTTCTTTCAATTGTGCAGAGTTCAACATTTTCGTTTGTTTTAAAGTTACGTTCCAAAACAGCACCTGTTTCTACATTTTTAATTCTTGCTTTGATGAAAGCAGCAAGTCTTGGTTGGCATACGTGTTGCCATTCAATTGCTGTGTAGATTTTTCCATCATAAATAAATGTGTTACCAATTTTAATATCGCCTGTTTGCATTTTTTTAATCTCCTATTTTTTCATAAATATTTTTTAGTTTGATGGCATCTTCCATCATCATACCACGGCTTTCAGATATGATTGTTGGTTCAAGTCCCATTTGTTTAATCACTTTTGCAAGTGGTTCAAACTCTGGTCCATAAACCGTGTCATCAAGGGTTAGATGCCTAATTTCGCCCTTTGATGAATATTCAATTTTAGAGAAATGTATATGTAGATTTTTGGCTTTATATTCGCCAAGTTCATTATATACAGCATCTAAAATTTTCAGATAATCATCGGCAGTTTTAAGTGTGCCACCTGTAACGGCGTTGATGTGCCCAAAGTCTAGGGTTGGAATTAGGCACTTATCTAACTTGCAAAGGTCAATAATTTCCTTCACACTGCCAAGTTGTTGCGTTTTGCCCATTGTTTCTGGACAAATGAACATATCGCCATAGCCTGCCATATACACGCTTTCAAGCAATTTGTCCATTCGGCTCATCATTCTTTGAACTGCAACATCTCGTGTTTCTTTTCCACAACTGCCGGGGTGAAACACGCAATGAACCCCTTTAAAGTCCCTAAGATAAGAAAGGCTTGTGAGCAGATAGTTGATATTCTTTATAAAAACATCATCACTAGGATTTGCCAAGTTGATGTAATATGGTGCGTGAACACTTACCAACACACCATTTGCCTGCGCTTCTTCTCCAAGTTTTTGCGCTGTTTCGTGACTGATGTTAAACATTCTGCCAAACGAATATTCGTAGGCATTTAGTCCGTGTGCTTTCAGCCATTTTGGAGCATCAACGCTGTGCTTGTAACCATCTTTATAAAATATATCACTATTGCCAGAAGGTCCGAATCTAATCATTTTTCTCCTTTAAATTTACAGATAGTTTCAGTGTGCCGTTTTCAATGTTGCCAAGTCCAAATAAAGTGTTTTTGCAATACACAACAACATTTTGCTCATCTCTGTCATCAACTTTCACACTGCAACCATTATTTATTTTATCATAAAATTTGTCAGAAATAAAGATTTTTTTTCTATCTTTAAGAACATTTTCAAGTGGAATGATGCTTTGCTCAGTTATTTCATCAAGCATAACACTATCTTTTATGTCAAAGTTGCCACTTCTAAGCCTAATGAGTGCACCCATATATCCAAAAGTTCCAAGTTTTTGAGCAATATCTCTTGCAAGACTTCTTATGTAAGTTCCTGCCGAGCACTTGATGTCAATCAAAAATTTGTTTGTTGAAAGTTTTGATATTAAGTTAATTTCAAAAATTTCTATTTCTTTTGGCGCAAGTTCAAAATCTACATTTTGTCTTGCAAGGTCATAGGCATTTTTGCCATTGACTTTTTTTGCTGAATATTTTGGTGGCATTTGCAGTTGTTTGCCAACAAAGGTTTTCAAAACAGCAATTAAGTCTGCTTCTTCAACCACAACATTGTTTTGATTTGTGACTTCACCATCGCTGTCTAGCGTTGTTGTTTCTTTGCCAAACACAAAAATTGTGCGATAAACTTTTTCTTTTTTAAGATACAAATCAAACAATTTTGTCGCTTTGTTTATGCAAACCGGAAGCACACCCGTTGCACTTGGGTCAAGTATTCCCAAATGTCCAATTTTGTTTGGGTGAAGTGATTTTTTTATTTGAGTTAACACGCCATTGCTTGTCATTCCGGCTGGTTTTAGAACATTTATTATGCCACTAATCATTTTGCCTACTCAACTCTTTTTTGCATTCTTCCAAAAGTTCTTTTTTTGCAACTTCAAGTGGTTTGAAAATTCTGCAACCAGATGCATGAAGATGTCCACCACCACCAAAGTGTTTGCAAATTCTTTCGGCATTGCAGTTTTGAGTTCGGACTGAAACAAAATTTTCTTTTGGCTTGTTTTGTCCAACTACACAAGAAATTTCAACGCCATCAATTCCACCAATAAAATCTTTTATCTTGTTTGCATCATTAATTTGGGCATCACTTTCAACAAACATTTGTTTTGAAAGTGGCACAATTGCAATTTTTCCATTTTCATAAAACTCAATTGCATTTAAGCCTTTTCTGTACAATTCAAAGATTGGTTTGCGTATATGTGTGAAAATGTTGTAGTTAACTGCATGCAAATTTGCACCACAATCTGTTAGTTCGGCAATTGCAAGCCAAGTTTGAGAAGTTATGTCACCATGAGAGCCATGTGTAAAACCACCAGTGTCAGTTGCAATGCCTGTGTAAAGTGCAGTTGCCATATCCTTTGAAATTTTGATGTTTTCTGCTTTCAAAAGCCTATACAAAAGTTCACACGCACTGCTGATTTCTGCATCAACAATATTTATGTTTGCATATTTTTCATTGTCCATGTGATGATCAATGTTTATGCTAGCCTTTGCCTTGAAAAATTCTGTTTTGCACTGACCAAAGCGATTGGTGTTTGGAGAGTCCAAAGCAATTGCAAGGTCATAACTTTCAAGCGACTTTGTGCAAGACACTTTGTTCGCACCCAAAAACCAATAACTTTCGCTTATTGGAAGTGGCAAGAACACAAATGTTTCTTTGCCCATATCATCAAGCAAGTGCTTCATTGCCATTACACTTCCATTTGCATCACCGTCTGAATTTATGTGGGCAAACAACGCAATTGTGTGGCTTTTTTTAACAAGTTCCAACCAATTGTCCATAGAAATCTCCTTATTTTTCGCTCTTGTGCAAATCTGAAATCAATTTGTCAATTTTTGCGCCATATTCGGCACTATTGTCAAGTTCAAATCTAAGTTCTGGCACAATTCGTAAATTTACTTTTCTTGCAAGTTCTCTTCTTAAAAAACTTGTTGCATCTTTAACGGCAAAAAACTTTTTTTCTTTGTCTTTGTCTGGAAAAATGCTGATGAGAACATTGCAATATCTTAGGTCAGGTGTTGTTTTTGCACTTATAACACTGACCATAACTCCACGCAATTCTTCGCTTTGCATATCATAAGTCAAGGTTTCGCTAAGTGCTTTTTCAATTTCACTATTAACTCTTTCCATTCGATTTGAATTCATATTATATCTCCACTCTTTCGCTTACAAATGCAATAAATTGATCAAATTCTTTAATGTCGTCAAAGCCTTTAAGTTTAATTCCACATTCAAAGCCTTTTGTAACTTCTTTTGCTTCGTTCTTTTGAACTTTTAGACTTTCTACATCTGCTTGAGCAATTTCTTTGCCATTTCTAATCACATGAACTTTTGAGTTCTTTGTGATTTTTCCTTCAAGAACATAGCAACCTGCAATTGTTCCAACACTGCTAATTTTGAAGATTTGTCTAACTTCCAAAGTTCCAACTTGCTTGTCTTCATATTTTGGAGCGAGCATTCCTTTGAGGGCAAGTTTAACATCATCAATGCATTCATAAATGATTGAATATAATTTAATTTGAATTTTGTTCTTCTCTGCCATTGCACTTGCTTTGCCTTCGCATTTAACATTAAATCCAATGATAATTGCGTTTGATGCCTGAGCAAGCAAAACATCGCTTTCTGTAATGTTTCCAACGGCGCTGTGAACACAAACAACCTTTGCTTCATCATTTCTAAGATCTGCCAAACTTGCTTTGAGTGCTTCAACACTTCCTTGAACATCGGCTTTTATGATAATGTTTAACACTTTAAGAGAATTTTCGTCTGCCTTGTTAAACAAGTCATCAATATTAACTGCGCCTTGTGAGTTGATTTTGTCTTGTTTAATTTTGTTCTTTCTTTCGGCAATGATTTGATTTTTCATCTTTTCATCAACAACGGTCAAACTATCACCAGACTCTGGAACAGCATCAAGACCCAAAATTTGAACAGGAGTTGATGGAGTTGCCTTTTTAACCGGCTTGCCGTTTTCATCCATCATTGCTCTAACCTTACCAAATGCAATACCACTGATTACTGTATCGCCAACTTTAAGTGTTCCGTTTTGAACAAGAACTGATGCAACTGGACCTTTACCCTTGTCTAGTCTTGACTCAATAATAGTTCCAACTGCTGGACGATTTGGATTTGCTTTTAGGTCTTGAACATCTGCAACAAGCAAAATCATTTCAAGCAATTTGTCAATGTTCTTGCCAAGTTTTGCTGCAATTGGCACACAAATTGTGTCACCACCCCATTCTTCTGGCAAAACGTTTTGGTCTGCAAGACCTTTCATAACTCTGTCAATGTTTGCTTCTGGCTTATCAATCTTGTTGATTGCAACAATCATTGGAACGCCTGCTGCCTTTATGTGATTGATTGCTTCAATTGTTTGAGGCATAATGCCATCATCTGCTGCAACAACCAAAACCGCAATGTCGGTTAGTTGTGCACCTCTTGCACGCATTGCTGTAAAGGCTGCGTGTCCTGGGGTATCAATAAATGTGATTGTTCTGCCATTTACTTTTGTTGTGTAAGCACCAATACTTTGAGTAATTCCACCGGCTTCGCCACTAACAACATTTGTCTTTCTTATGGCATCAAGAAGTGATGTTTTGCCGTGGTCAACGTGTCCCATAACAGTAACAACTGGTGGACGAGGTTGAAGATTTTTTTGGTCTTCTTCAAGAGCATTTGAAAGTCGTGTTTTAAGTTGCTCTTCGGCAGTTGCAACAACTTTCTTTTCAAGTTTAATGCCAAACTCGTTGCTAACAAGTTCTGCTGTGTCAAAATCTATTGTGCTATTTATGGTTGCCATAATGCCAAGAATAAACAATTTTTTAACAATTTTTGCAACAGGAACACCAATCTTTTCACTGAGCAATTTAACAGTTAAATTATCGGTTGTAATGGTTGCAGATTCAATTTTTGTTGCTTCAACTGGTTTTGCTGGTTCTTCCTTTTTCTTAACCTTGTAGCGTCTGCCCATTCTTGTTTCATTTTCATCATTTTCGTTTTCATATTCTTCAATATTCCAACGCATTTGCGCTTTTTTGCTGAGTTGTTTTTTCTCTTGTGGTTGATTGTGTGTTTTCTTTTTGTTGCCAAAAGTTCTGTCGGCATTTTTAAACATATCAACATCAATGTCAACCTCTGCTGTTCCAAGGCGCTTTAATGGTTTTTGACCAAATTGACCATTTTGACCATTGTATTTGCCAAAAGGTTTTTGACCATTAAACCTGTTCTGTGGTGAGCGTTGAGAAAAATCTTGGCGTTGCTTGAAACCATTTGAATTTTGTTTGCCATCAAAGCCCTTTGCATTGCCATTTTTCTGCGCATATGATTTTTGAAAATTATCTTTGCCATAAGAAGATGCCGCAAGTTTTGAAGGATCTCTTGTGTCAGGTTTTTTAGGTGGCAAAGTTGCATGAGGCTTAACTTCTGGGATTGCCATGTCAACAGGTTCGTTGATTGAATTTAACTTTGATTTAACATTTCTGCAAACCGTGTTAATTGCATTTCTGGCTTTTTCAATTTCTGTTAATGCATTCAACTCTTGTTTAGAGAAAAACACATTGGCAAGTTTTTTCAAGTTGTCAAGTGTGCTAACTTTATTTTTTTGTTCATTTGTTACTTTATTCAATGTAATTTCCTTCCTATTTTAAATTTTCAATCAATTTGTCAAAGAAGTTTTCTTCACAAGTTTGATGAAGACATCTTTGAATTGCATTGCTCTTTTTTATGCGTTGAATGCAATTGGTATCTTTGCAAACATAAATTGCTCTGTTTGTTTGTTTTTTGTTGTTGTCAATCACAACTTCGCCATTATTTGTTGTTGTGATTCGTATAAGTTCATTTTTTGGTTTTACGCTTCTGCACGAAACGCACATTCTTTTGACTGTCTGCATAAAATTCCTTTATTTTTCATCATCATCTTTAAACATATCATCAAGGTTAACACTTTCATCAATATGAATTTCTTGTTGCTCGGTTGGTTTTTTAAGAATGATGCCTTCCATTTGTGACTCTGACTTAACATCAATTTTGCAGTGACTAAGTCTTGCAGCAAGTCTTACATTTTGACCATTTTTGCCAATTGCAAGAGAAAGTTTGTCATCTGGCACAACTGCAACTGCTTGACCATCGGCAACAATGTCAACACTTACAACTGTTGCTGGGCTGAGTGAACGGCCAACAAAGGTTGCAAGGTCATCTGAATATTCAATGATATCAACTTTTTCGCCGTTGATTTCATCAATTATTGCATTTATTCTTGAGCCCTTGTCACCAACACATGCACCAATTGGGTCGAGGTTTGGGTTTTGTGTTGAAACGGCAATTTTTGTTCTGTAACCTGCATCTCTTGAAATTGAGTTGATGATAACTTCGCCATTTGCAATTTCTGGAATTTCAAGTTCAAACAACTTTTGTATAAATCCAACATTTGCTCTTGAAACTTGAAGCATAGGTCCTTTTACGCCTTCTTTAATCTTTTTAACAAACACTTTGATGCGTTGATTAACATAATATTTTTCGCCAGGAATTTGGTCTCTTTCGCCCATAACGGCTTCAAGTTGATTTGTTCCAAGTTCAACAAAAACATTTTTGCCATCAATACGTTTGATTATGGTTGTTACAAGTTCTTCTTCCTTTTCACTAATTTCGTTTAAGGTTTGAGCACGTTCAACATCTCTAAGTTTTTGCATAACAACTTGTTTTGCTGTTTGTGCTGCAATACGACCAAAATCTTTTGGGCTTTCTTCTTGTTCAACAAGGTCGCCAACTTTGTAACTCTTTTTGATGAGTTTTGCATCGCTCAAACTAATTTCTTTATCTGGGTCTGTAACTTCATCAACAACAGTTTTGTAACTGTAAACCTTGATGGTGTTCTTTTCTGGGTTGAGTTTCACAATTGCGCTCTTTGCTTCGCCATAGTTTTTGTTGTAGGCTGAAGTTAAAGCTGTTTCCAATGCTTCAATGAAAACTTCTTTTTTAATTTTTCTTTCTGCTTCAAAATCTTCTAGTGCTTGAAAAAAATCTTTGCTTGTCATAATATTCTCCTTAAAATTTAATCACTTGCGTGCAATTTGCAATTTCTGCAAATTTGAAAGTGTATTTTTTTTGTTCTTGACTTATGGTTATTGAATCTGGGGTGTATTCGGTCAAAATTCCAGTGTAAAGTTTTTTGCCATCTTTTGGAACATAAAGTTTAACATCAACTTCATTGCCCAAATTTCTTCTGGCATCATCTGCTGTTTTAATTGGCCTATCAAGTCCAAGTGAAGAAACATTTAATGAATATGGTTGGTCGTTTGTTGGATTTAGTTCATCAAGTGGTGCATCAAGTGCTTTTGAAACCTTTTCACAATCATCAAGCGAAATGCCCTTTTCTGAATGAATAAACAAAGTTAAATCCATTCCATAAGCGCCTTTTGCATATTTGACTTCAACAAGTTCATAACCCAAGTTTTCAACAATAGGTTTTGCCATTTCTTCAACCATTTGGCTAACACTCTTTTTTGCCATAACACTCCCATTCAACAATTAGGAGCGGTTTGAAAGCCGCTCCTAATTATCGTAATACACTATTATTATAACACTAAAACACAAGGTATGCAACACATTATGTATATTTTTCTATAATTTTTATAAATAATTTTGCAGTTGCCAAGGCGTCATTTGTTGCCCTATGCGCATCAATAAGTTGCACATTTTCAAACTCGCAAACTGTTCCTAGTTTGTAGTTTCTTGCACCACGCACATATTTCCTTGCCAAAACAAAAACATCATCGTGTTTGTTTGAAAAATTGTATCTCAACTTTTTTGCTTCATTTCTAATGAAAATATCATCAAAGCCAATGTTGTTGTAACCAACAATTGTTGAACCTTCACAAAACTTGTAAAAGTCTGGCAAAACATTTTCTATGGTTGGCGAATTTGCAACCATTTGGTCAGTTATGTGGTTGACTGCAGATGCCTCTTCCGGAATTGGACATTCTGGGTTTACAAAGGTTGAAAACTTTTCAACAATTTTTCCATCAACAATTTTAAATGCACCAATATCAATAATTTTGCAATGGTCAAAACTGATGCCTGTTGTTTCTAGGTCATAAACAACAAATGTGTTGTTTAAAAGATATTCCTTGTCAGTCTTCTTTTCAACAGCAAAAAGACTTGCTTGCTCAAAAGATTCATACTTTTCTGGTTTAACAAATCTATACTCACTTGGAGCGCTTCGCCAAACTTCTTTTGGTTCTTCAAAATTGCAATAGGCAAAACTCTTAACCTTAACACTTTTTTCGCCTTTAAATTCTGAAACAGTGCCTTCAACAACAACTGCTCTGTTGAGTTCGATTTGTGGAACTTCTGCATTTTTAAGTGGAAACCAAACACATCTTGTTGCGTCTGCATTGTGAGTTAAAGTGAAGGTGTAAAAAGTTTTTGTTTGCTTTTTTTCTTTGTCTTCTTCTGCCACATTTTCAGTTTGTTTTGGTTTTGTTTCTCTTTGAGTGAAATCTGTGATAACACCAACAACAGTTGCATTAAATTCGCCACCCAAACATCCTGCAATTATGGCAGTGTCCGACTTAATTTCGCCAACAATTGGCTGAATGTTGCTAATCTTTACAACTTGAGCATCTAGCATTGCCTCATAAATTTTGTTGTCTTCAATAATTTTTTCTTTTCTGAGTTCCAAAATATTGTCATTTGAAACTTCAACTTGATTGAAATTGATGTTACAATTTGCGTTGAGTTCTTGTCCAATTTGTTCTGCAAGTTCTTGTGAAATTTGTGGAATAACACTTTCGCTTAAAGCGTTTTTTGGATAGTTTATTGAAACAATTGTAGTGTCATTTTCAAAGTCAAAAGATATGTCATTTTCGGTCACAATAGCAAGTTCGGATTTTGACTTTATAATTTTTTTAACATCGTCTTTAAACTCTGCCATAGAAATTGTGATTACTTTTAAATTTACCAAAACGCTATGCACCAAATTGCCAAAATATTTTGAGCATAACTCTTTTAATTGATTTGTTTCTTCGCTGGAAAATTTGAGTTCTTTTGGATACTTAAAAGTTAAATTTATGGCATCATTTGTCTTGTTATAAACTGCATCAAAAAGCAACAAATCTTTAAATTTGTTGCCCGAATTTTTGTTTATATATTCCAAAATTTTTTCCATAGTATTTATCCTTATACAAACAATAAATGATATATATCTGCAACCACAACAAGCCCAATAAGAACAATGAACCCAATGTTATGAATTGCATTTTCAACTTTTGGATTGATTGGTTTGCCCCTTATCCACTCAATTAGTGTAAACACCATTTTACTGCCGTCAAGTGCTGGAATTGGAAGCCAGTTGAAAACGCCCAAATTTACTGCAATAAGTGGCAACAAGATGAAGAAACTTGCAAAGTTGCTTTGTGTGAAAGTTGCAATTTGAGTGATTGTTGTAAGTGGTCCACCAACTGCTGACAAGCCAAGTTGACCAGTTATGAGTTGCCAAAGTGATTGCAAAACTTTGTAGGCGAGCCCAAAAGTGAATGGCACGCATCTTGCAAGTGATTCGCCAAATGTGTATTTGTATGCTTCAAGTTTAACACCAACAACTTTTGCGTTAGACTGAATGCCATAGTCAAAAAGTTGAATGACAACATCTCGTTTTTCTTTGCCATTTTTTATGGTTAGTGTTGCTGTGTCGCCTGTTGCACTTTGTATCATTTCACTAAAAGTGTGGTCTTTTGCAAAATCAACTTTTGTGCCATTTACGGCAATCAAGACGTCACCTTTTTTTAAGACTGAACTATTGTTTTTATATTCAACAGAAATCGTGCCAGTTTGTGTTTCGCCATTGCGAACAAAAACCACATTGTATGTTGTTTTTTGCTCCAAATTTTGCGCTTCGATTGCACTGCTTATTGTTGATGTGATGTTTACAACACTTTGGTCGCTTACTGCAAAACTATCAATTGACAAAAGTTTGTCATCTTTTGTAAGTGCTGTTGAAGACTCGGTTACAACCACAGGCACTGTTTCAACAGAAACAATTTGCGGAACGTCGTAACCAGTTGCACACAAAAGAACAATTGAAAATAAAACACCAGACAAAACATTGAAAAATGCACCAGAAAACAAAACGATAAGTCTTTTCCAAGGTGCTTGTTTGTTAAATGCACCACTGCTCTGTGAGTTTTCCAAGCCGTCTTCATCTTCAAAGGCGCAATAGCCACCAAGTGGAATAAGCCTTATGCTAAACATTTCGCCGGTTTTTTTAGATTTGTGTGAAAACAAACTCTTTCCAAAACCAATTGAAAATTCATTTATCTTAAAGTGCAAAAGTTTGCCAGCACAATAATGGCCAAATTCGTGAATTGTGACCATCATCAAAAGTATTGCAAGTGCCAAAATAAGATATAAAATATACAAAAATTGTTCCTCCAAAAGTTGTCATTTTATATAAACAAGAAAATTGCAAAGACAAGTGAAATTACTGCATTAAACGAAATGCCGTCAACCCTGTCCATAAATCCGCCATGCCCCGGGAAAATGTTGCCATAGTCCTTAACACCATTTTGTCTTTTGACAAGTGATGCAAAAATGTCGCCACATTGACTTACAACAGATGCCACAATGCCATAAACTGCAAAGGCAATTATGTTTATATTGTATGCATTAAACATTGTGCTGTATTCTGTTATTGAAGCAAAAATTGCAAACAAAGCCAAACTTGTTGCAACGCTACAAACAAGCCCACCAATTGCGCCACTAATTGTTTTGTTTGGCGAAATTGTTGGACAAAGTTTTTTGCCCTTTAATGCACTGCCAACCAAATAAGCACCAGTGTCAGTCATAATAGTTGTTGCAAAAGTGAGCACCAACATCAAAAATTCAACGCCTTTTGCATTTGAACTAGCAAAGTATGAAAACTCACTTAAATGATTTAGTGTAAACAAAATTGAAAGCAAAAAAACTGGATACATAAGCAAAAAGGCATCTAATCCAACTTTTTTGCCCACATATTGATTATAATTGCCATTAAATTTGCAATCAATCATTTCTTTGTTATTTTTGTTTTTTGAACATTTGTTCATTATGAACATTGCAAGCAAAATCAGGGCAAAAACGCCCAAAATCATTGCAATATATATTGCCAAATTTTTGTGGGTTTTTACTGATAAAATAAGTGACAAATATATCAAAATGCCATAAGACACAACAAGATATATGTCATTTTTTCTGTTGTTTTTTATAAAGACTTCACAAACTTCGTAAGCACTCATAACAACAATAACGCCAATCATAGCATCAAAGAAGTATGGACTTACAAATCTAAGTGCAAAACTTCCAATTAAAAGTGCCATTATAACAAGGCTTGTCAAACTTCTTTTTAACATTGTAAATTACTCCTTAATTGCGCCGAAACGCCTGTTTCTCCTTTGAAAATCACAAATAGCCTTAACAAGTTCAAAATTGTCAAAATCTGGCCAAAATGTGTCTGTGAAATATAGTTCTGAATATGCCATTTGATAGAGCAAAAAGTTGCTCATTCTCTTTTCACCACTTGTGCGAATAATTAGGTCTGGGTCACTTAAACCATCAGTCAAAAGATATTGTCCAAATTCTTGTTCTGAAACCGAACTTCTTTTTTCTGAAAGCAATTTGTTCACTGCATTTATTATGTCATATCTTCCGCCATAATTGATGCAAAGCGCAACTTTCATACCACTGCAAGTTTTTGTTTTTTCCTCAATTTCCTCAACTTTTTTGATGATGTCATTTGGAATACGCTTTCTGCCACCACAAAGTTTAAATTGATAGTTTTTTTTCAAATATTCATCTGCATCGTTGTTTACAAACTCCCTAAAAAGTTCAAACAATCCATCAACTTCTGCTTTTGGTCGGTTCCAATTTTCAGTTGAAAAGCAATAAAACATAATTTCATTTATGCCAAGATTGTTGCAGTTTTCAATTGTCTTTTTAACAGCATCAATTCCTGCCCTGTGACCAAGCATTCTAGGAAGCCCACGCTTTTGCGCCCACCTGCCATTGCCATCAATGATAAATGCAACACAGTTTGGAATTTTTGTCATGTCGATTTTGGGCTTTTTTCTAAACAATTTCATAACATCTCCTAAATATCAAGCAAAAATTTGTCAGTTATTATTTCAACAAAATTCTCACTAATTTTGTTTATGTTAACAACTAACAATGTGTCAAATTTCTTTTGTATTTCGCTGTTATTTTTTACTGTGAAATTTATGGAATTGTCTTTTAACTTTTGCGTGACAAATTCAAGTGGAAACCCAATTAAATTATCAAAGTTCATTAAACTTCCATTATTTCCTTTTCTTTCTTTGCAGTTAAATCATTGATTTCTTGAGTTGCCTTGTCAAGAATTTTTTGAATTTCTTTTTCTGCAAGTTCTTGTGTATCCTCGGTGAGAAGGTTGTCTTTTTTCATTTCCTTAATGCCATCAAGTGCATCACGGCGCTCGTTTCTTAATGTGACTTTTGTTTCTTCTGAAACAGCCTTTGCTTGTTTTACAAGTTCTTTTCTTCTTTCTTCTGTTGGAACCGGGAAAACAAGTCTGATAGACTTGCCATCATCACTTGGTGCAAGACCTAAATTTGCCTCGTTAATCGCCTTTAAAACATCTTTAAAAACACTTGGGTCCCAAACATTGATTGTTAAACATCTTGGGTCTGGAACTGTGATGTTTGCAAGTTGATTTAATGGCATAAGTGAACCATAGCAACTTACCATAACTTTATCTAAAATTTTTGGATTTGCTCTGCCTGCTCTTATGCTTGCAAATTCGCTGTCCAAATGATTGATTGCCTTGTTAATGGCATCTTTAAATTTTGAATAGATTTCTTCTGTTGATTGAAAACTCATAAATTTCTCCTTTTCGTAAATATATTTTACTTGTTTTTTCAAAAAAAAGCAAACGAATACTTAATTATATATATTATATATTTGTTAAAAAAATAATTAAGCGAAATTATTTGATAAATTTTGCACAATAAAACATAATTTGATGGCTAGGCAAAATTGATTATAAGAAATATTACAACAAAAACTGCTCAAAATTTTGGCATAAAAAAACATATTGTCACCAAAAACAATATGTTTTTTGTTTGTTATTTGTGAGCAACTTGACTCATTACTTCAGAAGCAAAGTCGTCATGTCTTTTTTCAAGACCTTCGCCAACTTCATATCTTGTAAATCTTCTTACGCTAATCTTTTCGCCAATTTTTGCAATTGCTTCGTTAACAAGGTCAGTTACAGTTTGATCTGGATTTCTGATGTAATCTTGTTCCATCAAGCAAATTTCCTTAAAGAATTTGTTGATTCTGCCTTCAAGCATTTTTTCAACAACTTGTGCAGGTTTGCCTTCGTTTTGCGCTTGAACTCTCAAAATTTCTTTTTCCTTTTCAACTCTGTCTGCTGGAACTTGTTCTCTTGAAACAAATTCTGGATTTGATGCTGCAATTTGCATTGCAATGTTTTTAACAAGTTCAACAAATGGTTCGCTCTTTGCAACGAAGTCTGTTTCGCAGTTTACTTCAAGCAAAACGCCAATTCTTCCACCCATGTGGATGTAAGAATATACAAGACCTTCTGCTGCAATTCTGTTGGCTTTTTTTGCTGCTTTTGCAATTCCTGCTTCACGCAAAATGTCAACTGCTTTGTCAAGGTCGTTATCTGCCTTTATAAGTGCATTTTTGCAATCCATAATGCCTGCACCTGTTCTTTCTCTTAATTTAACAATATCTTGTGTGCTAACTGCCATAAAAATCTCCTTACTTAGCAACTGTTTCTTTTTTTGTTTTTTTTGCTCTTGGTTTTTTTGCTGGTTTGTCTTTTTCTACATCTTCTTCTTCAATTGGGTCAGATTTAAGTGCATCTGCCATATCAATTGTTTCAGAATCATCTTCTTTTGCAACAACTTCGCCGTTTTCTGCTTTTGCTTCTTCTTCAGCTTTCTTTCTTGCAGCAAGACCTTCTTCGCCTTCTTTTGCTTCAATAACAGCGTCTGCCATAGCATTTACGATAAGTTTTACAGAACGAATTGCATCATCGTTTCCTGGAATTACAACATCAACCATATCTGGGTCACAGTTTGTGTCAATAAGACCAATAACTGGAATGTTAAGAAGTTTTGCTTCTTTAACGCAGATTGCTTCTTTCTTGCTATCTACAACAAAGATAAGTCCTGGCAATTTTGTCATGTCCTTAATACCGCCAAGGAACTTTTCAAGTTTGTCCCTTTCTGCTTTAAGGCTTGCAACTTCCTTTTTAGGAAGCAAATCAAATTCGCCTGTCTTTTCCATTTGGTTGAGTTTGTTAAGTTTGTCAATTCTTGAACGAATTGTCTTAAAGTTTGTAAGTGTGCCACCAAGCCAACGGCTGTTTACATAGTACATACCACATCTTTCAGCGGCTTCCTTAACAGCATCTTGTGCTTGCTTTTTTGTGCCAACAAACAAAACTGTTTTGCCATCTTTAACTGCATCTCTAACATATGCATATGCACTGTCGATGAGTTCGGCTGTTTGTTCTAGGTTAATGACATGAATGTCATTTCTGCTTGCAAAAATATATTTTGCCATTTTAGGATTCCATTTTCTTGTTTGGTGACCGAAATGAACTCCTGCTTCTAATAATTGTTTCATTGAAATAACTGACATTAAAAAAATCCTCCTCGTTTTTAGTCCTCCCAAGTGCTTTAAACTCTGCCAATAACCACATTTTTGTGGCAACGATTGAACAAATGGCACAAGGTGTGTATTTTGAAACAATCAATTCTACCATATAAAAAGATATATTTCAAGCGTTTTTGCATAAAAAAATTCCAAAGCAAAATTGCAGTGGAATTTTTTGTTTACTTGCCTTCTTTGTCTTCTTTGAGCAATTTGTAATACTCATTAAAAACTTCGTCAATCAAAGCATCATCATCAATGAGTTCAAGCATTGGGTCATCATCATCGGTTTCGCCATTTTTAAGTTCAAAAACATAGGCGTAATCGTTGTTTGCTTCCTTGTCTTCAATTGCTTTCAAGATTGCAAAAACTCTTTCCTTGTGAGGAATGATTGCAATTTGTTCAAACTCATATGGTTTGTCATTTTCATCATAAATTGTTACATTGTCTGTGTTATTTTCGTCCAATAATGCATCAATTGCATTAACAACTTTTTTTTCTTCCATTTAAAACTCCTTATTGTTTGTCGAGATATGACTGCAAAATTAGTGATGCTGCAATTTGGTCAATTAACCCCTTCTTTTTTGAGGTTTTTACATTTGACGCATGCATAATTTCATCTGCACTAATACTTGTTAGTCTTTCATCAACAAAAACTATTTTTGCTGAGGTTTTTGTTTTGAGCATATCACAAAACATCCTAACATATGTGCACATTTCACTTTCTGTACCATCCATGTTAAAAGGCATACCAACAACAATTTCCTGCACATTCATTTTTGCCACAATTTCGGCAATATGATTTGTGTCTTTGTTCCAACTTTTGCAATAAAGCGTTTCATAGGTTGAAGCCAAAGTGCTTGAACTTGAAGCAATGCCAATTCGTGCTTTTCCAATATCTAGTCCTAACCTGTTCACAACTACCTCAATTTGATTGTATCATAACTAGAAAATAAACACAAACAAAAGACAAGAATTTGTTAAACTTTTTCAATAGTTTCAACAATTTTTTGCTTACTTTCATCAATAAAGTTTGATGCCTTTTGATTGCTATGCACCAAAATTGCCCCAATAACAAAGCCAATTGCCATGCCTAAAAAAAGATTGTCATTCATAATACTCCCTCCAAGTTTAGTTTGCATAACAATTTGGTTTTTATCAAAAAAATGGTCGCTTTTTGCAACCATTTTTTGTCATTATTTATTTGCATTTGCCAATTTTTGAAGAAGTTTTTCTTGCTTTTTTCTATAATCAGCAATTGCAAGGCCCAATGTTTTGAGCGCATCATCAATCATATACAACTTGTCATTTTCAACACTTCCAATTTCTGCCAAAAGGTCTTTTGCTTCAATTTTAAGTGCATCTTCAAGCGTTTTTCCTTTAAGCATTTCTGTCAAAACGCTCAAAGCAACAATTCCAACAGCAGATGAATATGTTTTAAATTTTGCATCAACAATTGTTTCGTTTTCAATTTTAACATAGAGCTTCATAACATCATTTGTGGTTTCATTTGTGTTTGTTCCAACACCACTTGCGCCTTGAATGATGCCAACATTTTTAGGATTTGTAAATATGTTAATAAATTTTGTAGAATACATAACTATTTAGCCTCCTTTGTTGTTTTTCTGAGTGGAGAAATTTCTCTCAATTTTTTAACGATGCTTGCAAGTTTTTCAACAACATAATCAATGTCTTCTTTTGTTGTGTTTTTTGCAATGCTAAATCTAATTGAACTCTTGATTTGCTCTGGTGTTTTGCCCATTGCCTTTAACACATAACTTGGCTCAACACTGCCAGCAGAACAAGCACTGCCAATTGAACAGCAAATGCCTTCAAGGTCAAGCATCATAAGCAAACTTTCATTGTCAACACATTCAAAGCAAAGGTTTGCAATGTTTGAAAGACGTTGATATTGATGACCGTTGAGTGTTACATTTTCAATTTTTTCTTGAACACTCTTTACAAAATAGTCACGAACAACTTTAAGTTTGTGTGCAGATGTTGTTACATCTCTTGTTGCAAGTTCAACGGCTTTTCCAAAACCAACTGCGCCCGGAACATTAACTGTGCCACCACGCTTTCCATTTTCTTGTTTACCGCCCAAAATTAAGTTGTCAATTCTTGTGCCCTTTTTAACATAAAGTGCACCAATGCCCTTTGGACCATAAATTTTATGTGATGAAATGCTCATTGAGTCAATTGGCATAGATTTTACATCAAGTGGGAATGAACCAAGTGCTTGAACTGCATCGCAATGGAAAATTATATCTCTTTCCTTAACAGTTCTTGCAATGGCATTTAAGTTTTGAATTGTTCCAACTTCATTGTTTGCAACCATAATAGAAACCAAAATTGTGTCTGGTCTAATTGCACCCATAAGTTGACTTAAACTTACAATTCCATTTTCATCGCAACCAAGATATGTCACTTCAAAGCCTTCTTTTTCAAGTTGCTTGCAAGCAGACAAAATGCTTTCATGCTCAATTTTTGATGTGATGATATGTTTACCTTTGTTTTGATTTGCGTGAGCAAAGCCCAAAATAGCCCAGTTGTTTGCTTCTGTGCCACCACTTGTAAAGTAAATTTCACTTGGCTCTGCATTTATGCCTCTTGCAACTCTTTCACGAGCAGTGTCCAAAAGGTTTTGAGCCTCTCTTCCAACGCTGTGAATTGATGCTGGATTACCATAAACAGAGTTGAAAACTGGCATCATTTCGGCAAGAACCTCACGATTTACATAGGTTGATGCTGCGCTGTCCAAATAAACTCTTCTCTTTGTTTCTTCCATAATATCTCCTTGAATTGAATTCGCATTCACAAATTTTCGCTTAGATTATAAACCAATAAAAGCAAATTGTCAATATTGATATTTGCTATTTTGCACAATTTTTGCAAAAAAAAGACTTGCAAGTTTGCAAGCCCAACTTATTTGTTGCTGTTTACAAAGTCAACAAGTGCTTCTTCGCTAAGCAGCCCAACATTTTTTGCAACTTCGTTGCCATCTTTAAGCAAAACGAGTGTTGGAATGCTCATAATTCCAAATTCCTTGGCTGTTTTTTCGCACTCATCGACATCAACTTTGTAAATTTCAACACCTTCAAGTTTTTTGCTGGCTCTTTCCAAAATTGGTGTTTGCATTCTGCATGGACCACACCATGTTGCAAAAAAGTCTATCAAAACAATGCTGTTTTGTCTTTTTGCCTTTTCACTAAAATTTTCATCTGTCAAATGTTCAATTTCCATAATTTTCTCCCACCTTATATTTTCCAAAATTTTTTATTATATCAAAATTGCAAACAGATTTTTGTTTAATTGCTTTTCCCTAAAACTTTTTTATTGTACTTTTAAAATTTTGCATTGTATCTTGCTTGTTTTAAAAACATCTAAATTGCTGTTATCAATTTGTTTCTTCCAAAAGTTTGTTTATGACATATGCGCCAATTGTCACACCACACATTGCTGGAAAATATGCAATGCTTCCAATCACTTTTTGCTTTTTTGCATCTTGATTTGTGTAACAAACTGTTTGATGTTTTATGCCATTTTCCTTTAAAAGCCTACGCATAACTTTTGAAAGTCCATCATTTTTTGTTTCAAAAATATCACAAATTTCAAACTTTGGCATGGAACATCTGTTGCCTGTTCCCATACTGCAAACAAGCCTAATGTTGTTTTTATTGCAATACTTAATAAGCGTCAATTTGCTTGTGACCATGTCTATGCAATCAACAACAAAATCATATTGCTCCAAGTTAAATTTGTCAACATTTTCGGGCAAAAGCTTTTCGTTTCGCGCCACTAAATTACAATTTGGATTTATTTGATTTGCTCTTTCTTTGATGCACTCAACCTTAATTTTTCCAACATTGCTGGTTGTTGCAATGATTTGCCTGTTTAAATTGCTCTCAGAAACCGTGTCAAAATCTACAACAGTTATGTTTTCAATTCCACTTCTAACAAGCATTTCAATAACATAACCACCAACACCACCACAACCAAAAACAATAACTTTTTTGTGCTTTAAACTTTCGTATTTGTCTTTACCAAGCAGTGCAACAGTTCTTTCGTCCATTCCCATAATTGCTCCAAAATCACAAAAAAACTTGTGACAAAAATAGAATATCACAAGTTTTGAAAATTACAAAATGTATTTTGACAAGTCATAATCTTTTATTGATTTTGAAAGCACCTTTTCAACATACGCCTTGTCAATTACAACATCTGTTGGTTCGACATAGTCGGTTGCATTAAAGTTGACCTCTTCAAGCACACTTTCAAGTATGGTTGTAAGTCTTCTTGCACCAATGTTTTCACTTGTCAAATTTTCTTGCTCGGCGAGATATGCAATTTGTTCAAGTGCATCATCTGTAAACTTCAAATTTACATTGTCAACTTTAAGCAAACTTTGATATTGCTTTATGGTTGCATTTTTTGGTTCAGTTAAAATTTTTAAGAAATCGGCTTTTGTCAAATTTTCAAGTTCAACCCTAATTGGGAATCTGCCTTGAAGTTCTGGAATAAGGTCATTCATACTTGAAACATGAAAGGCACCTGCCGCAATAAACAAAATGTAATCGGTTCTAACAGTGCCATATTTAGTTGCAACTGTTGTGCCTTCAACAAAAGGTAACAAATCTCTTTGCACGCCTTCTCTTGAAACATCTGGACCTTTACTGTTTTCTTTGCTTGCAATTTTGTCAATTTCATCAATAAAAATTATGCCTTCTTGCTCAACACGCCTTATGGCCTCACTGTTGACATTGTCTAGGTCAAGCAATTTGTTGCTCTCTTCTTCCATCAAAATTGCTTTTGCTTCCTTAACAGTCAACTTGCGTCTTTTTTTGACAGCAGGAAACATTCCATCAAAAATGCTACCCAAATTGATTTCTGAGTTGCCTGTTGAAAGAACTTCCAAACTCTTTGGTTGCTCTTCAACTTCAATTTCTACCATATCGCTGTCGTAGTTGCCAATTTTAAGTTCTTCACGAATGCGTTGCTTGTCAAGTGCTTCATCTGCACCTTCAATTTTCTTTTGAGGGTAAATCAAATTGAAAAGTTTGTCCAAAACAATTTTTTCAACTTTTGATTTGATGTCAGCAATTTTTTCTTCCTTAACCATTCTAACAGCAGTGTCAACAAGGTCACGAATCATACTTTCACAATCTCTGCCAACATAACCAACTTCGGTAAATTTTGTGGCTTCAACCTTTACAAATGGCGCAGAAACAAGTTTTGCAAGTCTGCGTGCAATTTCTGTTTTTCCAACACCTGTTGGACCTTTTAAGATAATGTTTTTTGGCAAGATTTCTTCTCGCTCTTCACTTGTCAACTTGCTTCGCCTATATCTGTTTCTAAGTGCAATAGCAACTGCTTTTTTTGCTTCTTGTTGACCAATGATGTATTTGTCTAATTCTTCAACAATTTGTTTTGGTGTAAAATCCATATTAAACTTCCTCCAAAGTGATGTTGCCATTTGTGAAAATGCAAATTTTGCCTGCAATTTCAATTGACTTTTTTGCAATTTCTTTTGCTGAAAGATTTGTGTTGTCCATAAGTGCTTCGGCAGCTGCCATAGCATAGTTTCCACCGCTGCCAATTGCCAAAATTCCATTGTCTGGTTCAATAACTTCACCATTGCCAGAAATCATAAGCAAATTGTCTTTGTCTGCAACAATCAAAAGCGCTTCTAGTTTTCGCATAATCTCATCTGTTCTAAATTGAACTGCAAGTTCAACTGCACTGCGCATAAGGTTGCCACTAAATTTGTTTAGCATTGCTTCAAATCTGTCAGAAAGTGAAAATGCATCTGCAACTGAGCCAGCAAAACCAACAACAACTTTGTCGTTGTAAATTCTTCTAACTTTTCTTGCTGTTGCTTTTGCAACAACGCTTTGTCCCATTGTAACTTGTCCATCGCCGGCAACGGCAATTTTTCCATCTCTTTTAACTGCTACAATTGTTGTTCCCTTAAATTCCATTTTTTTCTCCTTTAATAAAACTATCAATTTCTTCCAAAGCACGCTTGCTTCGTTCTGCCTTGTCTTTTAAGTCGCCTTTTATTATTGCCCAATTTGAATTCATTGGTTGAAAATTTTGTTCACTTGCAGTTGACAAGTAGTTTGCAAGTGAGCCAATTGCTGTTGCTGAAGAAAATGTGACAAAAGGCTTTTCATTTAGCATATTTGCCATATTTATTGCACAATACAGCCCACTTGAAATGCTTTCAACATAGCCCTCAACACCGCTGAGTTGCCCAGCAACAAAGACGTTTGGGTATTTTTTAAGTTGATAGTATCTGTTTAAATTTTTTGGCGCATTGATGTATGAATTTCTGTGCATAACACCATATCTAACAAACTCGGCATTTTTGAGCGCTGGTATTAGCGAAAACACTCGTTTTTGCTCGCCAAATAGCATATTTGTTTGACAGCCAACCAAGTTGTAAAGATTGCCAAAATTGCTCTCTTTTCTGAGTTGCAAAACTGAAAAAGGTGTTTTGCCGGTGCGTGGGTCAACAAGCCCCTTTGGTTTCAAAATTCCATAGGTCAAAGTTTGATAACCACGCTTTGCATTTATTTCAATTGGCATACAACTTTCAAACACTTTGCTGTTTTCAAAATCTTTAAGTTCCACAGTTTTTGCTGTGATAAGTGCTTTGAAAAATTCATCATATTCATCTTGTGAAAGTGGGCAATTGATATAATCGCCACTTGTTTCACCCTTTTCATAACGATTTGCAACAAAATAGTGATTTTCATCAAGGCTTTCTTTTGTGACAATTGGTGCAACGGCATCAAAGAAATAGCAACTGTCATTTCCAAGCAAATTTGTCAAACTTGCAAGTAGTTTTCCATCAGTAAGTGGACCTGTTGCAAGGATTGTTGGCTTTGTGACATCAATTTGCTCAACACATTCGTTAAACACCTTTATGTTTGGCATTGACTTTATTTTTTCAGTGATAATTTTTGAAAACATTTTTCTGTCAACGCTCAACGCTTCTCCACTTGGCACTTTTGTTTTGTCGGCCGATGAAATGACCAAACTATCTAAATGTCTAAGTTCTTCCTTCAAAAGTCCACAAGCATTTGTTAGGCTGTTGCTCTTTAACGAATTGCTACAAACAAGTTCTGCAAAATTTTCGTCTGTGTGTGCTGGACTATATTTTTTAGGTTTTTGCTCATACAAATGCACTTCAAAACCACATTTTGCAAGTTGATAGCTTGCTTCTGCACCTGCAAGCCCTGCACCAATGACAACAACAGTCTTATTCATTGTTTTCTCCATTTTCGCCACTTGTGGTGTCTGGTTGTTCTACCTTTGGCTTGTCGGTCATTTGCATATAGTCACAATCTGGGTTACTGCAACGTTTGATAATCTTATTTTTTGTTTCCTTTTGAACCAAATAGCAATCGCATTTTGGGCATTTTTCATCAAGAGGCAAATCCCAACTCATAAACTTGCAATTTTCAGAATCTTCACAAGCATAGAATATTTTACCTTTTTTGCTCTTTCTCATAAACACTTGCTTACCACATTTTGGGCACTTTGCAACTGCTTTTGCTGGCTCTGACAAACTCTTTATGTTTTTGCACTTTGGGTAGTTTGGACAAGCAAGGAACTTGCCATATCTGCCTTCTCTATAAACCATATAAGCGCCACATTTTTCGCACTTAACATCACTCACAACTGGTTGTGGTTTCAAACTTTGCGAACTATTGTCTAAATTTGCACTTTTAAGTTGTGGCAAAAATTTGTCATAAAAACTTCTAATTAGGTCGTGCCACTCCAATTTTTCATTTGCAACTTTATCAAGGTCATCTTCCATTTTTGCAGTGAAATCAACATTTATGATTGATGAGAAATATTTTTGCAAAAGGTCAGTAACATTCATCCCAAGTTCTGTTGGTTTGAGAAATTTTCCATCTTTTTCAACATATTTTCTTGTAGTCAAAATTGTAAGAGTTGGTGCGTAGGTTGCAGGCCTTCCAATGCCATCTTCTTCCATTGCTTTGATAAGCGAAGATTCGGTGTATCGTGGTGATGGCTTTGTAAATTTTTGTTCTGGCAAAAGTTGAAGAAGATTGAGTTTATCGCCTTTGGCAAGTTCGGGAAGTTTAACTTCCTTTTCTTCATCGTCTTTAACTGCTTTGCTTTCCATATAAATTGCAGTGTAACCGGCAAATTTTGGTGTTTTGCCTGTAACTTTAAATTGGCAATCATTTGCCTCAATCTCGGCGCTAACGCTGTTGTAGGTTGCTTCTGCCATCTGGCTTGCCAAAAATCTTTCGTAAATCAATTTGTATAATTTATAGTTTGATGCTGAAAGGTATGGTTTTACACTTTCTGGTGTGCGTTCAAAATGAGTTGGTCTTATGGCTTCGTGGGCATCTTGCACATTGTCGCCTTTACTTTTGTAAATGTTTGGTTTTGCTGGGTAATATTCTGCACCATAACGCTTTTCAATGTATGCTTTTGCATTAACTCGTGCTTCGTCACTAACTCTGACAGAGTCAGATCTGATGTATGTTACAAGTGCAACTTTTCCTTCATCTCCCAGTGCAACACCTTCATACAATTCTTGCGCACAAGCCATAACTTGTTTTGAAGAAAGGTTTAATTTGTTAATTGCATCTTGTTGCATACTGCTTGTTGTAAATGGTGCTGGTGCATGACTTTTTGTAACCGATTTTTTGACTGATGTAACAACAAAGTCACTGTCTTTTATGTGAGCAATAACTCTGTCCATCATATTTTGATTTTTAAGTTTAATTTTTTTGTTTGTGATTGTTGTCAAAAGCGCCTTGAACTTTGGTTTTTCGTTTGGCTTTTCAAGTTCGGCATTAAGTGTCCAATATTCTTCTGGAACAAAGTTTAAAATTTCACGCTCTCTGTCAACAACAAGTTTAAGTGCAACACTCTGCACACGACCCGCACTGAGTTTGCTTGCAATTTTTTTGCAAAGAATTGGAGATATTTTGTAACCAACAAGTCTATCCAAAACTCTGCGTGCTTGCTGAGCGTCTATCATATCTTTGTTTAGTTGTCGTGGTTTTTGAATTTCTGATTGCACAACTTCTTTTGTGATGCTGTTAAATTCAACACGGTTTTTTGCAAGTAGGTCAAGCCCCAAAACTGTTGCAACATGCCAACCAATTGCTTCGCCTTCTCTATCAGGGTCGGTTGCAATGTAAATTTCATCTGCCTTTTTTGCCTTTTCTTTTAGCCTTTTTATGATGTTTAACTTGTCTTGCCTTAATTCATAGGTTGGTTCAAAGTTGTTTTTGATGTCAACTCCAATGCTTTTTTCGGGCAAATCTCTAATATGTCCACCGGTGGCAAAAACTTCCCAATCCTTTCCTAAATATTTTTTTATTGTGTCAACTTTTCCAGCACTTTCTATAATTAGAAGTTTCATAAACTCTCCTTTTTGTAAATTTAAACAGCACAGCAAATCATTTGCAATAATAATTACCTGCCAATTTTTTTATTATTCCATTAAGTTCCATTGTTGTCAACAAAGTTATCAAAGTTTTTGTGTCTAGTTTTGTTTTTTGTTGTATTATGTCAAAATGTGTTTCGCCATCAATTGAGTTATAAATCATCTGCTCATCAAACGATAATTGCAAAGGTTTAACATCACCCGAATAGTAATTTTGAACATTCAATTTTTCCAAAATGTCGTCTGGGCAAGTGACAAGTGATGCTTGACAACACTTTAATATATTGTTGCAACCCGAAGATGCAAAACTTGTAATTTCGCCGGGAACTGCAAAGATGTCAACGCCATATTCAAGGGCATAATCTCTTGTATAAAGCGAGCCACTTTTGTTTGATGCTTCGGTTATCAGCACTGCACTTGAAAGCCCTGCAATAATACGGTTTCTAATTGGATAGTGCCAAGATGCTGGCATAATTTCAGGCTTATATTCCGTTATGACCAAACCTTTTTGTTCAATTTCTCTTTCAAGAGAAAAATTGCCTTTGGGATAGATGTGATTAAACCCACTGCCCATAACTGCTATTGTTTTTCCATCAACTTCAAGCGCCGAAGAATGAGCAATCATATCAACGCCATCTGCAAGACCACTAACAATTGTAAGCCCACTTGAAGCAAGTGCTCTTGCAAACTTTTTTGTAACTTCCTTGCCATAATTTGTTGGTTTTCGACTTCCAACAATTGCAACACACTTTGTTTTTAAAAGTGACAAATCACCTTTGCAATACAAAATTATTGGCTTTGCGTCAAAATTTAAAAATTGCTTTGGGTAGTTTTCACTAAACTTCGTTAACACCACAACCCCTTGCCTGTCAAGTTCAATGATGTATTGTTCCAAAAAGTCATCATTTAAAGCATAACACATTCTGTCAAACTCTTCTTTTGAAACAACTTTTGAAAGTTTGTCATAGTTTTGTGAAAATTGTGTGAAAATTTGTTTTGGTTCATTAAAAAAGCCAAGAATTGCTTCTTGCTTTTTATATGTCAAAAAATCAAAAATGTCCAACCAAATAATTGCTTTTTCGTTTTGAGAATAACTCATAAGCCCCCTTTAAAATTTTGCATAGTAGTTTGCATAGTAGCGAAAAATCTAGCAATTTTATGTACTATGCAAAGTTTATAGCCAATATTTTCTGTCCAAACTTCTGTAGTTTATTGCTTCAACCAAATGGCACATTTCAATGTTTTCACTTCCATCAAGGTCGGCAATTGTTCGGGCAACCTTCAAAATTCTGTCGTGTGCACGAGCAGTTAGTTTAAGCTTTTGAAAAGCACTTTCAAGCACGTTTTCACACTGTGCATCTAGTTTACAAAACTTTTTAACCATTGCACTATTCATGCCGGCATTGTTGTGAATGCCCGTGCCAGCAAAACGCTTGGTTTGAATTTGTCTTGCCTTTGTGACACGCTCTTTTATGGTTTTGCTACTTTCTTCTTGACTTTCACTTTTAAGGTCATCATAGGTTATTGCATCAACCTCAATCTGAAGGTCAATTCTGTCCATAAGTGGACCACTTAATTTGTTTAGATAAGAGTGAATTTGCGCCATTGTGCACTTGCATTCGTGTAGTTTGCTTCCATAGTAACCACAAGGGCAAGGATTCATGCTTGAAATAAGCGTGAAATCAGCAGGATACTGCACTGTTTGAGCAATTCTGCTAACCGTTATAACCTTGTCTTCAAGTGGCTGACGAAGTGCTTCAATCAAGTTTCGTGGATATTCGGGAAGTTCATCCAAAAACAAAACTCCGTTGTGCGCAAGGCTTACTTCCCCAGGGCGACTGTTTCTGTTGCCACCAATCATTGTAACCATTGTTGTTGTGTGGTGTGGTGACCTGAATGGACGTGTTAGCACAATACCCTTTTTGCTGTCCAAAGTTCCAGCAACACTATGAATTTTTGTAACTTCCAAGGCTTCTTCAAAAGTTAGGTCTGGCAAGATGCTTGGAAATGCCTTTGCGAGCATTGTTTTACCACTTCCTGGTGGCCCGAGCATAATCATATTGTGACCACCTGCGGCTGCAATTTCAAGTGCACGTTTTGCCGTTTTTTGACCTTTTATGTAACAAAAATCATTTGAAGCAATCTCTTGCCTTTTAATTTCTTCATACTTTGAAATTTCAACCGGCTTAATTGTTTTTGTGCCCTTGAAAAATTGAACAACATCATTAAGTGTTGAAACTCCATAGGTTTCAAGCCCTTCAATAAAACTTGCTTCTCGTGTGTTTTGATATGGAATTATAACTTTTTTGTAACCATTTTCTCTTGCACTGATTAGCATTGGCAAAATGCCGTTAATTTTTCTGACATCGCCATTAAGAGATAATTCGCCCAAAATTACAAAACCATTTGTGCTGGCAATTGGAATTTGATTTGTTGCCGACAAAAGCCCCACAGCAATTGGAAGGTCATAAATAGAACCTTCTTTTTTTGTATCTGCTGGCGCAAGATTTACCGTTATTTTGTAAATTGGGTATTCTAGCCCCGAATTTTTTATTGCAGACCTAATTCGGTCTTTCCCTTCTTTTATGCTGGCATCTGGAAGCCCAACAACATCATAGGCAGGCAAACCATTGCTCAAATCAACTTCACAATCAATTGGATAGCCATCAATACCAACCAATCCAAAACTTTTAATTTTGCTTAACATAAGTATATTCTAACATATTTTGACAAAATTCAAAACAAATTTTACAACAATAATAATTTTGAAATTGCACAAAAAAAAGTGAATGCAAATTGCACTCACCATAAAGTTACTTTGTTGCTCTGTGTTCTTTAACTTTTGCTGCTTTTCCTGTTCTGTCAGCAAGGTAGTAAAGTTTTGCTCTTCTAACTTTACCCTTTCTTACAACTTCAACCCTGTCAATTCTTGGGCTGTGAAGTGGGAAAGTTCTTTCAACGCCAACGCCATAAGAAATTCTTCTAACTGTAAAAGATTCTCTGATGCTTCCATTTCTTTTTGCAATGACAATACCTTCGTATGCTTGAAGTCTTTCTTTATCGCCTTCAACGACTTTTACATATACTCTAACGGTATCGCCAACATCAAATGCTGGAACATCTTTTTTAAGATTTTCTTTTTCAATTTGTTCGATCAAGTTCATATTCTCCTCCTAAAAAAGTAATTTAAGTGTTCATACACCGCTTGCATTGGACCACTCATAACGCAAATATTTTATCATATCTAATTTTATATTTCAAGTGTTTTTGACATATTTTTTAAAAAGCATTTTCAATATGATTAATTTTTTCATCAAGAACTTCAATGCAGTCAAAACGAAATGGCTTTTGCAACAAATTATTTTCAAGCAAATAGTATTCTGCCACCTTTTTAATTTTGTTTTGCTTATATGGTGTAACTGCTTCTCTTGGCAAGCCAAACCTAGTGTCTTGGCGAGCCTTAACTTCCACAAAAATGTAGGTTTTTTGCTTGTATGCAATTATGTCAATTTCACCAAATTTGGTTGCATAGTTTTGCTCCAAAATTTTGTAGTGATGCTTTTGCAAATACTTTTTTGCAAGTTCTTCACCCCTAACTCCAACAACATGCGTATTCATACTTTCTCCACAATTAAAAATACATTCAAAACAAACATTTGTCAAATTAAAAATGTATTCAAAATTATGATATCATACTAAAAATAAATTCCATAGCATTTTCACCAAAAAAAAATTGCCACTCTTTCTATGGTAATTGAAAAACGGACACGTTTTGAAGCAGAACACAATTAAGCACGACAGCAAAAAATTGCCACGTTTTTGTGACAATTTTTTTAATGCAATTTCATACAATTTTTGATTAAAAGTTTTTAGATTATAAATGATAAGTTTTTCTTAAATGAACAAATATACAATTCCAACCAAAATACTAGAAACAACCCCACAAACAATAACTGGCCCAGCAACTGTAAACATCTTTACGCACATTCCCAAAATTATGCCTTCTCGTCTATATTCCATTGCACTTGAACAAATGCTGTTTGCAAAACCCGTTATTGGCACAATTGTTCCTGCACCGGCAAATTTTGCAATGTCATCAAAAACGCCAATTCCCGTAAGCAAACAGGTTATAAAAATAAGCACAACAAGTGTCCACGCACCAAGTTCAGTGTCAGTCATTTCCGGCCAAATTGATTGCATAATGTCACTAATTGCCTGACCAATGCAACAAATTAGCCCCCCAATCAAAAATGAATAAAACAGTGTTGGCCAATTTCTTGTTTGTGGCGATTTTGCCTTTACATAGGCATTATATTTTTTGTTCCTCTCTTCGTTTTCCATAATTCTCCAAAATGATAATTGCCAATTTTTAGCAAAGCATACGCAAAAAATATTTTACATTTTGCAAATATTATTTTTGTTTTTATGCAAACTATTTAAAATGCGGAGGAAATGCAATGAAATTTTTTAAGAAAATATTAACTTTTTCAGTTGTGGCAATTTTGCTTTTGTGCCTTGTTGGTTGTGGCAACCAAAACACAGAAACTGCAATTGCAAACAATTTGGAAAAATCAACCACAAATTTAATGAGCACTTTAAACAAACTTGAAGAGATGAGTTACAACGATATAGTCATAAAGGAGATTTCGCCACTTGCAGACAGCACCTACAACACAGTTAACACAAGTGCCCTACAAAAAATTAAATGGCACACCATTGGAAAAACTGTAAACCTAGAACCCGATGTTAAATTTGTAAATGCTCAATTGACTTATGAAAACGAAAACTCTGACAAAACTAGCACGAGCTATGGTCACAAAACACAAGAAATCACTGATGATGTGACCTATTCTTACAAGCCAAAATATGTAAACAATGTTTCTGACAGTTTCAGCAGAAAATATTTTAACAGTTTTGTAAACAGCGTTGAAAACATCTACTGCCAATGCTCTGACTGCATAAGTTGTGATGCCGAATGCAAAAACACAAAAGACCAACTTAAAAACAATATAAATGATACAAAAGTGCTTTGCCAAAAATTGAGAGATGGCACAATTAAAATGAAATCCGAAGATATTGAAAATTGCAAAACACAAATCAACAATTTAAACGACTGCATCAAGCGTCTTGCAAGAACAAATGGAAATGTCAACATAAAATGCAATGACATCAAAAGCTTGAAAGAAAATTTTTCAAGCCACATTGGAAGTGTTCAAGATGCCTATTCGAGACTTTTAAACACCTTGGAAACACGCCTTGACTATCTTGATTGTTGCAATGAAAAATTGAATGAAATTTGTGACGTAATCAATCAAACAAATGTAAACAAAACAGAAATTCAAAACAATTTGAGTGATGAACAAGACATTGCCAAAATTGAAAACAATGAAATTGTAAAAAGCAACGAAAATACTGAACAAAACACACAAAATAGCAATCAAAACGGAAAAGACAACAATAATCAAAATATTCAAGAAAATAACAATCAAAATGTGACAGAAAACAAAAACAATAATCAACAAGTTGAAAACCAAAATGGCAACCAAAACGACATAGATAGAACAAATCAAAACAACACCGATGGAACAAACCAAAATAGCATAAGTAATCAAAAGCCAAACCAAACAAACAACAACATTCCACCAGTTCAAAATGTAAACCCACAGCAAAACACAATTCCAAATGCAAATGCGCCATACTACAACAATGGTGCATACAATGGCAATGGTGTTTATAATGGTTATAACAACGGCGTTTACAATGGCTACAATAATGGCTACAACTATAACTACCCACCAAGAAACATTGACACCTATCAAAACATAGAAAAAAACATTGACACCTACTCTCCAAAATTTCCTGTTTTGAACAATCAAAATGCTAACGGTTTAAATTCAAATGGCACAAACAATGTAGTTACAGCAACACAATCAAATGAAGTTGCAACCAAAACCACCGAAGAAAAAACATCAAAAGATGAAAAAGAAAATAACAAACAAGAAAATTCAATTGAAAAAATTCTTAAAAAAGACAGTCAAAACAACAGACAAGTTGTTGCACCAAAAAAGAAAATGCCAAAGAGAAAGGAAGCAATTAAACCAATTGATGATGGGAAATCAAACAACATTGACTCTCCACTTCCAAACCCTTATGATGACAAAAAAATTGATGATCAAAAAGAAAAATTAGAAAGAGAAAAACTAGAAAAAAATAATGATGCAAAAAGCGAAACAGAAGAAAAAAGTTTGCAAAACACAAAGACAAATGAAAATGAAAAAATTAACACAAAGTTATTAAACAATAATCAATCTAACAATAAAAATGATACTATGCAAAGTGCTATTCAAAACAAAATAGTTAAACCAATTAATCTTTCAAAAACAAATTTGGTTGTTGATGAAGAAAACCATCATTGCCATCAAACATTAAATTAAAAAATGGGCAAAGACTTTTGTCACTGCCCTTTTTTATTGTTTAAATTTGCTTTTAAGTTTGCCAATAATTTTGTTTTCTAGTCTGCTAACCTGAACTTGACTTACATTTAAAATTTCAGCAATTTCGCTTTGCGTTCTATCTTCAAAAAATCTGAGCATAACAAGTTTTTTGTCCTTTTCGGGAAGTTCTTTCAACAAGTCCCTAAGCACAATGTGGTCAATCATCTTTTCGGTTCGGTCAACATCTTCAATGCTCTCCATAATGGTTCGACTGTGTGGGTTGTTTTCATCTTGTTTGTCATCAAGTGACAAAACAGATTTTCTGCTGTCCATTGCATAGACAATTTCTTGCTCATCAACCATAAAGTGCTTGGCAAGTTCTGTGATTGTTGGGTCATTGTCGTGCGTTTGCCTATAGGTTTGAACATATCGGTTTATTTGAACATTTAGCGTTTTAAGTGCTCTGCTAACTTTGATTGAGCCATCATCACGCAAAAAGCGTTTAACTTCGCCCGCAATCATTGGAACAGCGTATGTTGAAAACTTTACATCAAATTTTGTGTCAAAATTGTTAATTGCCTTAACAAAGCCCAGACAACCAAGTTGATACAAATCATCATATTCCACGCCTTTGTTTCTATAAAACTTAATCACACTTTTAATAAGTGGTGAGTTTTCGTTTACCAATGTCGTTTTGGCACTTTCACTGCCCTTTTGCGCCTCTTCAATCAATTTGGTTGTTTCATTGTGCAACAGCATTCTTTTCACCAGCCATTACAACTTTTGAAACGCCAATATGCTTTGTCATATAAACAGTTATGCCTTTACTTTTGTTACGCTCAAGTTTGAAACTATCCATAAAACTTTCTATCACAGTAAAGCCCATTCCACTGCGTTCTTCATCTGCTTTTGTGGTGAAGAATGGCTCAATCGCCTTTTCCAAGTTGTCAATTCCAACACCATAGTCAGTTACGCTTATAAGCACATCTTTTTCGGTCAACTTAACCTTTATAACAATATCTCCAACTTTGTCTGGATAGGCGTGCACAACGCAATTTGTAACTGCCTCACTAACTGCTGTTTTAATTTCTGTTATCTCGTCAAGGGTTGGGTTCATTGGAAGGCAAAATGCCGCCACGCTACTGCGAACAAACCCCTCGTTTTCACTAAGCGCCTTAACTGTCATTGTCAATTCATTTTTAACTTTCATTTCTTATTTCTCCCATTAGTTTATTTTGGGCATAATGTTAAATAGCCCTGTCATATTAAATATTTTTTCCGCATGCTTACTTGGATTGCAAATGTAAATTGGAATGTTTCGTTGTTTAAGTTTTTTGTATCTTCCAATCAAAACACCAACGCCTGTGCTGTCGATAAATTCAAGTTCCGACAAATCTATGATAACTTGATTAAAGCCGGTGCCATTAAACAAATCATCAAGTGTTGTTTTGCTGTATAGCGCATTGCTTTCATCAAGTTCTCCGCAAAGCATAACATACATAATGTTGCTGTATATTCTGTTTCTTATCTCCACTTTGTATCTCCTTTATTTAATATCAAAATGATATCACAGCCACAGACAAAAAAAATGACAAGTTTTGCTCAAACTTGTCGAAGATTGTATAATTAATTTTTATTTTTTTATCATTTGACTTGCATAAATTTCAGATTTTTTGTCATCTATAAAACTTATTATTTTTCGTGTATTTTCAATAAAATATATTTTTATAGGTTTTGAAAATGATTTTATTGTAAATGAAATACTATCTTTAAAATTAAGCAAAACATATCTATCAATATTGCAAATTTTTTCGGTAAAAGTGGTTTTGCCATTGTATATTTCAATATGATCATCATAAACTTTTACATAATCAGAGCGATGAACATTGTTAAGAATAAAAGTTGTAAGTCCAAAAGTAACGAAAATAACACCAATAATTGTGTATATCACACTTAAATTTACACCATCTGAAATATGAGTTCCGTTCTTTGTAATCAATACCATACCTCCAATATTTTCATCGGTGAATAAAAACGAAGCAACAAATGCTGTAATGCCCGCAATTGTTAAAATTATCATTCCCACTTTCAATGGTTTAGGCAAAGGCATACGCTTGCCTTCAATAATCGGTTCTTCCATATAAATCTCCTTTAAATGTACATATTTTGTACTATTTTACATATTATAGTACATATCATGTACAATGTCAATATGAATATAGGGAAAAAATTAAAAGAACTTAGATGCAGTCAAAACCTGACACAAGAAGAACTTTCAAACAAACTTAATATTTCAAGAGTAAACTATAACAGATATGAAAAAGATAAGGTTAGACCAGATTATGAAACCATTATTAAAATTGCCGATTTTTATGATATTACTCTCGATGAACTGTTTGATAGAAAATTGATTTAAAAAGCAGCAAAAAAAATCTTATTGCAATCTCTAATACAGATAAAAAAGCCTCAAAAACAAATTGAGGCTTTGTTTTAATGACTAAATGCACATTAATAATTGACACAAATTTGACACAAATTTTAACACAAAAAATATATTAAACCTTAAAAATTAACTGAAAAACAAAAAATGCAGGAAATCCTACATTTTACTTAAAATAAACCATATTAACAAACAAAATTTACTAACAAAAACAAACTTTTGCAAGAAATAAAAAACAAGCCAAAAGGCTTGATTTTTGGTGGGTAGAGATGGATTCGAACCACCGTAGGCTATGCCGACAGATTTACAGTCTGCTCCCATTGGCCACTCGGGCATCTACCCATGTCGGCAGTTGCCTGCCTTATTGGAGCTGGTGGGCGGACTTGAACCGTCAACCTGCTGATTACAAATCAGCTGCTCTGCCAATTGAGCCACACCAGCACAAAAAGTTAAGCGTTGCTTAACTTGGTGCCCAGAGGCGGAATCGAACCACCGACACGGGGATTTTCAGTCCCCTGCTCTACCGACTGAGCTATCTAGGCAAGTAGTTTAATAAATTGCTTTATTAAGTTACTTTTTTGCATTTCTGCAATTTTTAAAAATGCCTTTCGGCATTATTGGCGACCCTGACGGGGCTCGAACCCGTGACCTCCGCCGTGACAGGGCGGCGCTCTAACCAAACTGAGCTACAGAGCCAAAACAAATGGTGGACCTTCACGGACTTGAACCGCGGACCGACCGGTTATGAGCCGGCTGCTCTAACCAACTGAGCTAAAGGTCCAACTTGGTCGGGGTGAAGAGACTCGAACTCCCGGCCCCATGGTCCCAAACCACGTGCGCTACCAACTGCGCTACACCCCGACAGTCACCAAATGTTGACTTAATAATGATAATATAAAAGTGTTGATTTGTCAACACTTTTTTTAAGTTTTTTATTAAATTGATTGATATTTTTTTTAAAGTTTGTTTTATACCGAAATCACTTGCAAAAATAGCGTGCAACAACTTGGATTTTTTCTTTGACTTTGCATTTTTTAAGAAATATTTTGCTTTAATTTTTAACTTTTTTTGCCACAAAAACAATTTGCTTAAATAACTGAACTATCTTTCAAAGCAATTTAAGTTTTAAAACCAAACATCTTACCACAAAATATCTTTGTTTTAAACAAATTTGTTTTCAGCAAAAACCAAAAAGGCAACCAACATAATGTCATTTACAATTGGCTGTCTTTTTTAGTTAGGCAAGTTCTTTATACCAGTCTTTTGCAACTGATGTTTCTTTAACCTTTTTGTGAACAATAACTTTTGCAACTGTTTTGCCGGTCAAAAGCCCCGCAACAAATCTTTCAACTCCACTTACAACATAAATTTTGCCATCTTGAATTGCAATTTTAACCGGTTTCAATTTTTTGCCACAAAGCAGTTTATTTTTGTAAAGTCTTACTTTGTATTTTGAAATATTTCTAAGTCTTTTAGTCGGAATATAGTCTTCCATTGGAACTAAAACAATTGTTTTTATTGTTTCGGTTGTTTCGGTTAAATCTTCATTGTAAATGATAAAGTCAAATTTGTTTTTTTGCTTTTGCTCGTAGTCGTAGCGTTTCAATCGAAGTTTAATTTGTTTTTCTTCTCTGCCTTTCAAACGTTCTTTAAGTTCTCGTTTATGTTTTGTTGTCAAGAATATTTTTACAAGTTCTGTGCGGTCACTCAATTTGACATCAAGATTTTGTGCGCCCTCAACGCCAATATCTTTTATAAGTATTTTGCCACTTTTGATATACTCATCAAAAATGGAATAGGTTGAGCCATAGTAGTTGTTGTGAATGAACTCATACTCAATGAAGTCATTGTTTTTAATTTTGTTTTGAAACTCTTCTTTTGAAATGTAAAAGTATGGGCTACCCTCAACTTCGCCATCTCGCATTCCACGAGTTGTGAAAGTTGGCATCAAAACAATTTTGTCTGTTTTTTCCATTAAATGTTTTATTACAGTGTTTTTTCCAACACCCGAACTGCCCGACAATATGATAAACACCACTTCACCTCAACTGCTTTTTGTTTTTTTGCTTCTTTTTGTAACTATACTTTTGAATCATCTCTTCCATTTTTTCAGAGAGTTCTTTGTTAATTTCTTCATAAACTGACTTGTCATTTTTGCGGTCTGCATACTTTGAAATGTCAATTGGCTCGCCAATTACAAGTCGGTTGCGTCTAAATAACTTTGGCTTTCTTACAAGCACCATTGGAACAATGTTTGCATCAGATTTTAGCGAAAACATTGCCACGCCGTTTTTTAGATTTTGAACTTCATCTGGCGTTGATGACCTTGTGCCTGTTGGAAAAATTACAAGTGGTTTTTGTTTGTCTTTTAAAACACGCAAGCATTGTTTAACTGCTGTTATGTCGGCTTGACCACGATGAACACTTATGCACCCAATCTTTTTTAGATACCAACCAAAAAGTTTGTTTTTGAATAGTTCAATTTTACCAAGTGCATATATTCTTGTGAAAATTTTTGTGCCAATGACCATAATGTCACAATTGGACTGATGGTTGCAAGCCCAAATGCACTTGCCTTTTAGCACATTTTTTCTGCCAATGACCCTTGTTGGAAAAAATATTGTCATAATTGGCCATAAACAAATCAACGAAATCCAAAACAGCATTTCACTATCTCCTTCCTATGTATTCCATAAACTTTTCAATCACTTCTTCAATGCCCAGTTTTGTGCAATCTATCACAATTGCATCGGCACATTTTTTAAGTGGCGAAACATCTCGTGTCATGTCACGATGGTCACGCTCTTTCATATCTTTAAGCACTTCTTCAAAAGAAATGTTGCTTCCTTTTGACACCAATTCTTTATATCTTCTTTCAGCCCTAACGCCAACATCTGCATCTAAATAAAACTTGAAATCGGCTTTTGGCAAAACCACCGAGCCAATATCTCTACCATCTACAATAATGCTTTGCTTGTCGGCAATATGTCTTTGAATCTCGACCATTTTATGCCTAATTTCTTTGTGAACAGAAATTTGACTTGATGCAATGCTAACTTCATCACTAGACAATTTGTCGGTCACATCTTCGCCATCAACAAATACATGTTGCAAACCATCTCTGTATTCAACTTTAATGTCAGTGTTTTGCGCAATTTGCTCGGCAACCTCAGTACTTGTTGCATCTAAACCATTTTTTATGCATTTGTAAGCAAGTGCCCTATAAAGTGCCCCTGTGTTTAAATACATTATATTCAGTTTTTTTGAAAGTGCTTTTGCAATTGTTGTCTTTCCACTGCCAGCAGGTCCATCTAATGCAATAACTATTTTATTCATTTAAACTCCTAAATATATGTTATAGTAACTTTTGAAATTTGTAAAACATTTAATCGCAACTTGCTTTGTTATTTTTAGATTTCAAAAACCTATCAACTTCTTCCACAATGCCTTGCGTGTTTTTGCAATCAACAATTTCAACATTTGGCATTGCCTTAAACCAAGTCAACTGCCTTTTTGCATAATGCCTGCTGTTTTGTTTTATTTGTGAAATGAGTTGTTCTTTTGAAATTTTGTCTTCAAAATAATCAAACCACTCCTTGTAGCCAATTGCGTGCATAGACTGATTTTCCCGTGTAAGCCCAGCATCAACAAGTGATTTAACTTCTCGCTCAAGCCCATCTTGAAGCATTTTGTCGACCCTTGCATTGATGCGGTCATACAAAATTTTTCGATCATCATTTAGCAAAAACAATTTGTAGTCAAATTTGCTTTTTAGTTCCGTTTTGTAGTCTGATTTCTTTTTGCCAGTGGTTTCATAAATTTCAATTGCTCTAATAATTCTTGGCAAGTCTTTTTCATGCAAATTTTGTGCACTTTGTGGGTCAATTTGTTTTAGATAGTCAAGCAAAAATTGGTTTCCTTTTTCAAGTGCAAGCTGTCTATATTTTTGTCGCACATCTTCATTTTTTTCACTTTTTCCAAGTTCCATTGGAAACAAAAGTGCTTTCATATAAAGCCCAGTTCCACCAACAACAATCGGCGTTTTGCCACGACTTGCAATGTCTGAAATCAGCCTTTCTGCTTCGTTTCGATAGTCTGACACGCTGTATTCACTTTCTGGTTCAACAATGTCAATCATATAGTGCTTTGCTTGTTTTTGCTCTTCCGGTGTTGGTTTTGCCGAGCCAATGTTCAGTTTTTTGTAAATTGCAACGCTATCACAAGAAATTATTTCGCCATCAAAAAGCCTTGCAAGTTTGATTGCAAGTGCTGTTTTGCCAACTCCTGTTGGTCCACCAATCAAAATAACTTTTTGTTTAACCATATTCACCTAAACAATTCGTTTAAACCATTTTTCAATTTCAGATTTTGAAAGTTCAACAACAACCGGTCTGCCGTGAGGACATTGAAGTTGCATTTTTTCTTCTTTCATTTGAGTGATGAGTGCGTTGACTTCGCCACTAGAAAGAATTTTGCCTGCTCTAACTGCACATTTGCAACTGTGTTGCATAAGTTTTCTCAGCACCAAATCGCTTTGTTTTAGCGTTTTCATATTTGAAAGGTCTTTCAAAATTTCAGCAAAGAAATCGTTTAGATTTATGTCCGCCAAAATACTTGGAATACTTGTTATGATAAACTCTCTTGCACCAAATTGTTCAATGTCAAATCCTAACTTTCTAAGTTTGTCCAAATTGCTGTCAACAAATTCAAACTCTTGCATATTCAAACTTATGTTAAATGGCACAAGCAGTGCTTGTTTTGTGATTTGTTGTGCATCAACTTGCTTAACAAGTCTGTCAAAAAGCAATCTTTCGTGACCTGCGTGTTCATCTATCACATAAACTTTTTGTTGCTTTTCTATGATGAGATATGTTGCAAAAATCTCTCCAACAAACTTAACATCGCCTTCATCAAAAAATTGTTCCGTGCGTGTTTTTTCAGCAACAGGCGAGTTATCAAACTTTGTTTCACTTAAAAGTGTTTGCTCAATTTGACTGTTTATAAGTTTACTCATGACGGGACTACTTTGATGCATCTCACCAGTTGAAAAATCTATATTTCCACTTGAAATCATAGAATTTAGAAAACTTGTTTTTGCTGTGCTTTCATTTTCTTTTTTTGTCTCAAAATCATTTTGCATAGCATTGTTTTCTGTTGCATCAATTTCTACACTGCTGGTTTGCATAGCATTGTTTTGTTCAGTGTTTTCTGACAAATCTTGAAAACTTTTGCCGGTTTCAACTTGTTTGTAAACTCCAATTGGCTCGCTCACACTAGAAATTTTGTCACACCTTGTAAGTGCTGTGCTAACTGCATTGAAAACATTGCCATAAATTTCATTTGTGTTATTGAACCTAACTTCCATTTTTGATGGGTGAACATTTACATCAAGCCTGTCAAAAGGAATTTCCAAATTTAAAACATAAAATGGAAATTGGCTTTTCATCAAAAAGTGTTCGTAGGCATTGTAAACGCAAGTTGAAACAAGTGGTGAATTTACAAATCTGCCATTGATTGAAAGCGTTTGATATGTTCTGTTTGGCTTTGAAAATGTTGGAAGCCCAATGTAACCAGAAATTTTAATTTTGCTGTTTGGGTTGTAACTATCAACTGCAATCACGCCATCGACTGCACTTTTGCCATACACAATGTAAATTGCATCTATAAGGTTTGTGCCTGTGCTTTGATAAATTGTTTTGTCATCGGCAATGTATGTAAAAGCAATTGTTGGGTGGCACAAGATGTAGCGCTCAATTATGTTTGTTATTTCTGCCATTTCGGTTTTTGGCTTACGCAAAAACTTTGCTCTTGCTGGAACATTGAAGAACAAATCACTAACACTTATTGTTGTTCCATTTTCTGCACCAATTTCTTGCGATTCTGTTTGTGTTCCACCTTCAACTTCACAAAATCTTGCAAAGGTTTCAGTTGCAATTTTGCTTGTAAGTTTAATTTTTGAAACACTTGCAATGCTGGCAAGCGCTTCGCCCCTAAAACCAAGAGTTCCAATGCTTGCAAGGTCGTCTGCTGTTTTGATTTTGCTTGTTGCGTGTGCAACAAAAACCTTTGAAAAATCATCTGGTTCAATTCCAGAACCATTGTCAAAAATGGTTATGTTTTTAATTCCACCATCAACAATGCTAACACAAATTTTGCTTGCACCTGCATCAAGTGCGTTGTCCAAAAGTTCCTTCACTACACTTGCAGGCTTTTCAACAACTTCGCCGGCAGCAATTTTGTTAAAAACACTAGAATCCAAAATGTTTATTTTTGACATAGACTTCTCCCATTAGCCATTTAATTTTTGTTTTAAATCATTGAGCAAACTCATTGCTTCAAATGGAGTGATTTGCTCAATTTTTGTTTCGTTTAAGATGTTTATAACTTCCCTTTCATTTTTATTTGGAAGCGCATTTGTTTGCGCATCTTCTTCGGCAATGATGTTTGATTGTTTGTTGACATCTGCCTTTTCAAGATTGTTCAAAATTTCTTTTGCTCTTGAAATTACATCTTTTGGAAGCCCTGCAAGGCTTGCAACTTCAATTCCAAAACTCTTGTTTGCCCCGCCCCTAACAATTTTGCGAAGGAAGATGATTGAGCCATTAAACTCTTTTACATTTATGCGATAGTTCTTAACACCTTTAAGCACGCCTTCAAGTTCGGTTAGTTCGTGATAATGCGTTGAAAAAAGTGTTTTGCTAACAAGATGCTGACTTATGTATTCCATAACAGCCCAAGCAATTGATAGCCCATCAAAAGTGCTTGTTCCCCTGCCAATCTCATCAAGCAAAATCAAACTGTTTGGTGTGGCATTTCGCAAGATGTTTGCAACTTCTGTCATTTCAACCATAAAGGTGCTTTGACCATAGGCAAGGTCATCAGTTGCACCAATTCGTGTAAAAATTCGGTCAGTGACTGGAATTTGTGCACTTCTTGCTGGCACAAAACTGCCAATGTGCGCCATAAGTGTTATGATTGCAACTTGACGCATATATGTAGATTTTCCCGCCATATTTGGACCAGTGATTATCATTGTTCGGTTGTCTTTCTTATCAAGCAAAGTGTCATTTGGAACAAAGCCATCTTTTGAAATTGCTTCAACAATTGGGTGTCTGCCATCTGTAATAACAAGTTCTTGGTCGCTAGAAACAATTTTTGGTTTTGTTAAGTTGTTTTTAACTGCAACTGTTGCAAGGCTAACAAGAGCATCAAGATAGGCAACATAGTTTGCAGAATTTTTTATTTGTGCAACATAGCCCAAAAGTTTTTCTCGCAGCTCAACAAACAATTGTTGTTCAAGTTTAAGTGCTTTTTCTTCACTTCCTAAAATCTTTTGCTCAATTTCAACAAGTTCGCTTGTAACATATCTTTCACAGTTTGCAAGTGTTTGCTTACGTTGATATCTAAATGGCACAAGTTCTCGTTGGCTGTTCAAAACTTCAATGTAGTAGCCAAAAATTCTGTTGTAGCCTATCTTAAGGTTTTTTATGCCTGTTTCTTCTTGCTCCTGTTTTTGAAGGTTCAAAATCCAATTTTTGCCTTCTGTTGATGCACTTTTAAGTTCATCAAGTTCGGCAGAATATCCTGCCTTTATAAACCCACCATCTTTTGTGTTTGTTGGTGCATTTTCAACAATTGCACTAGAAAGCAATTTTGTAACTTCTGAATGCTCATCAATATTTTTTTCAATTGCTTTAAGCACCTTGCTGTTTGTGGTTTGCAATAGTTCTTTAATTTTTGGCAAAATTGCAAGGCTGCCGCAAATTGCGTTGCAGTCTTTTGGCGTGAGAGAATTGTAACTAACTCTTCCACAAAGCCTTTCAAGGTCGTTTATCTTTTCAAGTTGCTCCCTTATGGCTTCTCGCTTAATCAAATTTTTGTAAAGTTCTTCAACTCCATTTTGCCTAAGTTCAATTTCTTCTTGCTTTTGAAGTGGCTCATCAACAAATTTACGCAAAAGTCTTGCGCCCATACTTGTGCTTGTCTTGTCCAAATACCAAAGCAAAGTTCCATACTTTCCGCCATCTCGTGCATTTGCTGTGAGTTCCAAATTTTTGCGTGAAACATAGTCAATGTGCATATAGTTTGAGTAACTTACAACCTTTATGCCATTTATATGTGACAAACTGCGTTTTTGAGTTTCCAATAGATATGACACAAGTGCACCACTTGCACAAATGCAATTTGGTCTATTTTCTAGGTCAAAAGCTTTTAATGAAACAATGGCAAATTGATTTTTTAGGGTTTCTTCTGCCTTTGAAACTGCAAAACAAGTGTCATAGTATGCAGTGAATTTTGGCAAAGATTTATGCTCAAGCAAAAGCAGTTGTTTTTCAAGCAAAAGCGCATCTTTGTTGCAAATTATTTCGGCAGGACTTATCATTGTGATTATGTCATTTATCTTATCAACAGAAATTTCGCCTTCAAGTTCTGTAACATAAAACTCGCCGGTTGTGATGTCACACCAACTAATTGCAAAAGCATTTTTACCAGCAAAAACGGAAGCAATAAAGTTGTTTTTGTGCTCATCCAAAATACTGCTTTCCATAATTGTTCCGGGTGTGATAACTCTTATGACATCTCTTTCCACCATCACGCCGGCTTTTGGTTCGGTCAATTGTTCACAAATTGCAATTTTATAGCCCTTTTCAAGTGCCTTTGCAATATAAATATCAACTGCCTTAAATGGGATGCCACACATTGGTGCACGCTCATTAAGTCCACAATCTCTGCCGGTGAGAGTTAGGTCAAGCGCCTTGCTCATTTCAACTGCATCATCAAAAAACATCTCGTAAAAATCGCCAAGCCTATAAAAAATTATGCAGTCTTTGTATTTCTCCTTAATTTCATAGTAGTGTTGCATCATTGGTGAAAGTGCCATACTTCTCTCCTTTGTATTTCATTGTCATTTTAAATTTGCAATCAATTTTGTATTTTTTATGTCAACCACTTCAACATTAACAAAGTCAACCTTAAAATCTTCTGGCTGTGCATTTTGAATTATGACATTTATTCCGCAATCGGTTTTTGCAAAGGTTTTGCCATCTTTTTGTTCGGTCATTAAAACAGTGAGTGTTTGATTTAAAAATCTCTTTAACTTTTTTGCTTCAATTGTCTTTTGAAGTTCCAACAATTTGTTAACCCTTTGCTTTTTAACTTCCATTGGAACTTGGTCAGGCATCTTTTCGGCAGGTGTGCCACTACGCTTTGAATACATAAAGCCAAAAACTGTGTTGTATTCAACTTTTTTCAAAAGGTCCAAAGTCATTTCAAAATCTTGTTCTGTTTCGCCCGGAAAACCCACAATTATATCAGTGCTCAAATTTACATCTGGAATGTATTTTTTGATTGTTTCAACCAATTTTAAATAGTGCTCTGTGGTGTAGTTTCTGTTCATAAGTTTCAAGATGCGGTCACTTCCACTTTGAACTGGAAGATGTATCATGTGGCTTATGTGTTTGCTGTTTGCAATTGCCTTAATTACTTCTTCGCTCAAATCTTTTGGGTGAGATGTTAAAAACTTAATCACAAAATTGCCATCTAGTTTGTCAAGTTCTTTCAAAAGTTCAGCAAAATTGTCTTTCCCATTTTTAAAAGTGTTGCCATAGGAATTTACATTTTGTCCCAAAAGCGTGATGGTTTTGTAGCCATTTTTAATAAGCATTTTACACTCACAAACAATCTCTTCCATTGGTCTTGATTTTTCTCTGCCACGAACATAGGGAACAATGCAATATGTGCAAAAATTGTTGCAACCATACATAATGTTAACCCACGCATTGTAACCACTTGTTCTGTAACTTTCAACTTCTTTTGGAAGGTTTAAATCGCCCTCAACAACATCATAAATTCGTTTTGCTTTTTTGTTGCGAACATCAAGCAAATACTCCTTAAACTTGTAGGCATTGTGTGTGCCAAAAATGATGTTTACAAAAGGAAACTTTTTGTATATTTCATCAGCCTTTGCCCTTTCTTGTGCCATGCAACCACAAATTGCAACAATCATATCTTTTTTTTGTTTTTTTATTGGCTTTATTGCACCAATGTTGCCCATTGCCTTTTGCTCTGCTGCTTCTCTAACGCAACAAGTGTTAAAAACAATGACATCTGCCTTATTGTCATCATCTGTTGATTTATATCCAAGTTCTTCAAGTGTGCCAGCAAGTTTTTCTGAATCGTGAACATTCATTTGGCAACCAAAAGTAACAATCTTATAATATTCCTGCATAATAAACTCCAAGGAACATTATACAATGTTTTTTTGTTTTTTGCTAGCAAAAATTGAAATAATAGCTAAATATTATATATATAAAATAAAAGTTGACTTCCGTCAAACCATTTTATGCGCATATATTCGTATAATTTTTGTTAGGCAAAGCAAAATAAATTGTATGAAAAAGTTTGCAAAAATTTCACTTATAATAACATCTTGTTTGCTCTGCCTAACGCTTGTTTGCGTTGGGGGATTTTTGCTTTACATAAACACTGCAAAAAGTGGCGTTTCTTTTGACAAAACAATGCTTGAAGAAGTGAACACAACAATTGACATCTACGACATAAAAAACGACAAAATAAATGAGAAAAATGGCAAGAAAGCACTTGTTAAACTTGAAGAACTTCCACACTATGTTCCCGAGTGTTTTGTTTCAATTGAAGACAAAGATTTTTATAGGCACAATGGCTTAAACTACAAGCGAATGGCAAAGGCGTTTTTAAACAACATAAAAAGCCATTCGTTAAAAGAAGGTGCAAGCACAATAAGTCAACAACTAATCAAAAACACGCATCTATCAAGTGAAAAAACTCTTGCAAGAAAATTGAATGAAATGGCACTTGCAAGAGAACTTGAACGCACATTTTCAAAAGATGAAATTATGGAAACATACCTAAATGTTATATATTTTGGAAGTGGTGCTTATGGCATTGAAAACGCTAGCCAAACCTACTTTAACAAAACAGCAAAAGAACTTTCACTTTCCGAATGTGCCTTGCTTGCCGGAATGATTAAATCTCCACGAACCTACTCGCCAATTTTAAACCCAGAAAAAGCACTTGCAAGAAGAAATTTGGTGCTTAAAGAAATGCAAAAAGATGGCAAAATTTCTGCCGAAGAGTTTGAGCAATGCTCCACAAAACCCATAGTTTTAAGCCAAAACATTTCAAGCCAAAAGTCAAAAAATCTATATGAAGAAGCCGTTATTGAAGAAGCAAAAAAAATACTAGGAATTTCAGAAAAAGAACTCGTTTTGGGAAAATACAAAATTTGGTCATATCAAGACCCACAAGATGCAAAAAGTCTGCACGAAACAATACACAACAAAAACTATTATCAACAAAATTCTTATGGAAATGTTGCCGATGGTTGCGGAATTGTTATTGACAACAAAACTGGCGGAATTACTGCCTTTGACGGCAAAAGCATATATGGTTTAATTAGTATGAAACGAAGCCCCGGAAGTGCCATAAAGCCAATTTTGGTCTATGCCCCCGCTCTTGAACTTGGAAAGATAAGCCCAAGCACACAAATACTTGATGAAAAGACAAGTTTTGGAACATACACTCCACACAACGTTGGTGGGCAATATTATGGCTGGATTGATGCAACAAAATCAGTTGAAAAAAGCTTGAATATTCCTGCCATAAAAATTATGCAAGTAACTGGCATAGAAAACTGCAAAAAAATGGCAAAAAATTGTGGAATTAAATTTGAAAAAACCGACAAAAATTATGCCATTGCGCTTGGTGGACTTACAAACGGAACAAGTGTTAAGGAACTCGTTAACACCTACCTTCCATTTTCAAATGAAGGCAAGTTTGTTGAAGCAAAATTTATTCGAAAAATTTGCAACAATTCGGGAAAAGTTATTTACAGAAACAGCCAACATAAAAAGCAAGTTATGAGTGCCGAAACTGCCTATCTTATGACCGAAATGCTTAAAAGCGGCGTGCAAAAAGGCACAAGTTCAAGGTTAAGAAATTTAGGCTTTGAAATTGCCGGAAAAACTGGCACTGTTGGTATTTCTGGAACAAACTACAACAGTGATGTTTGGAGCGTTGCCTACACCCCACAAAAAACAGTTGGTGTTTGGCTTGGAAACAGCACCGGACAAAAGGAATTTAGGCTTGAAGGAAGCAACAATGGTGGAACTTTCTGCACGAGCATTGTAAGAGATACATTTGAGGGACTTTCGCTAGATAAATCGGCAAAATTTGAAAAACCTAGTGGCATTGTGACACTTGACCTAGACCGAACAATTTTGGAGAAAAATCACGTTTTGATGCTGGCAAATTCAGACACCCCTGAAAGATACAAAATAAGTGCCGACTTCAACAAAAAATTTGCACCAACAATTGTTGCAGAAAAGTTTGCGCCGACAACTGCCTGCACTTTGACCGGAAGTTTTGAAAACGGAATTGCAAAATTGGAGTTTTCTGCAATGAAAGATGCAAAATACAAATTATACCGAATTGAAGAAGATGAACGAAAACTTTTGAAAGAGTTTGAAAATGTTGTTGGACTTCAACAATACGAAGACAAAAAAATATGTGCAGGCACAACCTACACCTACTTTGTTGAAGTTGAATTTTTAGACACAAAAGCCAAAAAAGTTAAAACAAACAGCGTTAAAATTTCTGTTCCAAATAACCAAAGCAACATTAAAAAACTTTTAAATTTATGGTAAAAAGTTTGCATAGCACTTTATTAAAATTTTTGCATAGTATCTACATTTTTCTAACAAAAATAACTGCTATGCAAACCTTTATACACTACTATGCAAACTTTTTTATCAAATTAAATACTCTTTTAAACACACAACTCCAATATGGCAAATTTTACAACAACTGCCCGTTTTGCAATTTGAGTAAAAACACTTTAAAACAGTCAATTGTCTTAAAAAAGACAGACCTAATTCAAAGGGAAATATTAAGCCGTGCCAGAAAAACAATGGGTTGTTACACTTTTGCATTTAAACAACAAGAGCAAAAATTTGTGGCAAATAGTTTTAAAAGCAAATGAATAGTCATTTACTTGTAACCAATTTTTAGCATAAAAAAAGAGAATCGGCGGTTCTCTTTTCGCTTGCCAAATTACTTCAATGATGAGGCAAGCACGGATATAAATATTTGTTGTGTGGAAGATAAACCGGCAAGAAGTTTTGACTGTATGCTCTTGCCCTGTTTATGCTAGTTTGACCTTGATGGAAAATGGACTGTAAATTCCAACGAATTCCTTTGTTTAATCCACAAGGAGTATTTTTTAGTGTTGCTGTTTGCAAAGCTTTGCTTTGCTTCTTGGCACGGACATATTCAATTATTGCAAGTGTTGTTAAGCAAGCAACTTCAATGCCATCTTCAAGTGCACTTGTATATGCCATTGCATTTATGTCATAAAACACAAAGAGCAAGTTTGGAATGATATACATAAGTCTTATGGTTTTGACATCATCAAGATACAAAACAAATGTGTACCAAACGTAAACTGCAATTGGAATTATATCCATGGCAGACTGCCAAGTTACAATTCCTGCAATCACAAACAAAACGGCAAATACAGTTGCAAGTGGAATTGGCATTTTTTTGTTTTTCTTTTCATAGTGATAGAAAAACAGAAATTGCACGCACGACAGCAAGGCAATAAGTCCTGCACTCCACGACTCAACAAATATGAAAGCAGTTCCATAAATCACATCGCCAATAAACCCAACAATCAAAAACTTTTGTTTGTTTTTCATTGCATAGGAAAGGCAAAGAATAATGGTTGTTGTCAATCCCAAAATTTGTGCAATAATAAAATTGACATTGTTCATATTTTAATTATACAACTAATCCTTTTTTCGTTATAAACTATGGCCTTGTTACCATAGATTGATTGTGTTCCCTTATTGAGCATGCCATTGCGTTTATAGAAACATATCCCACATTGTAAACAAGAGTTTATAACTAAGATTTCTTGCAGTATAACGAAAGAAAAATTTTGCGTTAACAAAATTTGATTGATGCAAAAGCATCAACATCTCTTTTAGCCAATTAAGACGATAAAAACTTTCGCTCATACGGCAACAAGATACTTGCATCAAGACCTTGTGACATTATGCAGACCAAACAGAACAAATTTCTTCTCCAACAACTAGCAGGTTTGGAAATTGTGCAACACTAACGCTCTGATGGTGCTTAGTTAACAGCCCACGCATAATGTTAGCCTATGCTTGATGCATTATTATTATATCACACAAACAAAATTTTTTCAACTGCCAATGTTTGTTTTTAAGCGTGTTTTTGCAAATTTTGTTGTTTTAAAAATTTAAATTTAATTTCAAAGTGAAAATTTAAATGTAGTTTTTTGGCATAATTTGCAGTATGTTTTAATAACTATTTATTGCTTTCACAAAACAAATAAAAAAATTTTAAAAAAATAAAATTTTTATAAATTTGCAAAAAGCATAAAGAAAACCACAGGTACACTGGTGGATTTTTATTATAAGTTTTAGAATAGTTTTTAAAAAATTTTTATGTTCTTTCTTTTACTCCCATCAAACAGCAATATTTTGTTTTGTATTGACGAAACATATTTAATTATGATACAACATAGACAATAAAAAAATATTTGTTTAATTGAGGAGGGCGATTTAATTATGAAAAATGTTGCAATAAATGTGAACATAAACAATTACAATGCTTCACCATTTGATACAATAAACTCTATAAAAAAAGCTGGATTTACCAATATTTTTATTAACTGGAAAAATTATGTTGGAAAAGACGGAACTATAATAACTGGTGAAGAACAATTTATGTATGCAAAAAACAAAGGGCTAAATGTAATTTTTGTGCATTTACTTTGTCCCAGAATGTTTGAAGTATGGGATGAGAATACAACATTAGAATTTGATAAAAAATTTGAAGTTTTCAAAAAGGATATAGACGATTGTCAAAGGTGTGGAATACATCTTGCTGTCATGCATATTAACGGTGGTTGGGAAACAGAATCACATATTACCGATGCGGGATTAAATAGATTGCAAGATATGATAAATTATGCGAACAATAAAGGCATTACCATTGCAATGGAAAACGCTAACTCATTACCTGGTGGATATTTAGAAAGTGCAATAACTAATTTGACATGCAAAAACTTTGGAATTTGTTATGACTCTGGCCATGCCAATTGTAATCCTTATGGCACAAAAATGAATTTTTCATTGTTTAAAGACAAAATCCTTGCGGTACATTTACATGATAATCATGGCAAATTTGAAAATGGTCCAAATGGCGAAGATAGAGATGAACATTTGTTTCCGTTTGATGGAAATGTAGATTGGAATAATATATTAAAAAATTTGAAAAATTGCAACTATCAAGGTCCAGTAACTCTTGAGTTGCATTATGATAAGCCATATTTAAATATGACAATAGATGAATTTTATGCAAAGGCTTATGAATTGGCAAAAAAACTTGAAGATATGTCTGATAAAACATAATCAAATAGATAAGGACTAACTATGAAATTATTAAAATAAAAAAGCAAAACACAAATTTATGTTTTGCTAATTTTACTTTGCTAAATTTACTTTTTGTTTGCAAACAAAATGTCTTTAACTTTGCCCTCTATTTCTGCTTTAAGTGCTTCGTTTTGTTCAAGATATGCTTTCACATTTTCCTTGCCTTGACCAATCTTTTGGTCGTTGTAACTAAACCAAGAACCACTCTTGTCAATAATTCCATTTTCAAGTGCAACATCAATAAGGCAACCAATTTTGCTAATTCCAGTGCCATACATAAGGTCAAACTCCGCTGTTTTAAATGGGCTTGCAAGTTTGTTTTTAACAACCTTTACACGAGTTCTGTTACCAATGAAGTCACTGCCATCTTTGATGGTGTCAACTTTTCTAACATCAAGTCTAATGCTTGAATAAAACTTCAAGGCTTTTCCACCCGGTGTTGTTTCTGGTGAACCGAACATAACGCCAACTTTTTCACGCAACTGATTGATGAAAATTACGCAAGTTTTTGTCTTGTTTACAATGGCAGTAAGTTTTCTCAATGCTTGGCTCATAAGTCGTGCTTGAAGGCCAATGAAACTATCTCCCATTTCGCCGTCAATTTCTGCCTTTGGTGTAAGGGCTGCAACAGAGTCAACAATAATAATATCAACTGCACCGCTCTTTACAAGGCTTTCACAGATGTCAAGTGCTTGTTCTCCGGTGTCTGGTTGAGATATGTATAGTTCGTCCATATTAACGCCAATTTTGGCTGCATAAACAGGGTCTAGTGCGTGTTCTGCATCAATAAATGCTGCTGTTCCACCAAGTTTTTGTGCTTCGGCAACAACGTGAAGCGCAACTGTTGTTTTGCCTGAACTTTCTGGCCCATAGATTTCAATAATTCTTCCACGTGGCATTCCACCAATTCCAAGTGCAGCATCAAGTGTTAAACAACCCGTTGGAATTACATCTACATTTTGAACGGCTGTTTCGTTCATTTTCATAATTGAGCCCTTGCCAAACTGCTTTTCTATTGAAGCAATTGCAAGTTCAAGTGCTTTTTGTTTGTTATCTTCCATATCTTCTCCTAAATTCAAAATAATTATAGCACAAATGTTTGATAAAATCTACTTATTTTCAGTAAATACTGCTTTGTTTTTTATCATATAATGCACAAGTGAAACAACAGATAAAACTGTTGACGCAATCAAAATTCCATAGCCAACCCACATAAACACTGTCATAAATGTTTCATTGATGCCTTCAATAAGTTTAAGCCCTGCAAACACCATAAGCATTGGCAAAGCAATGTCTTGTGTGAATGTTTTATACTTTCCAAGTTTGTCGGCAGCAATAACCACATTTTTGTTTGCAGCAATAAGTCTGAGCATATTAACAGCCAAATCTCTAACAATGAAAATTGACAACACAATTGCTCCATAAGGTGCTGGGATTGTTGAATCACAGCAAATCAAAATAAGTGCACAAGTTACAAGCATTTTGTCAGCAATAGCGTCCAAAAATTTGCCCATGTCTGTCACAAGATTATACTTTCGTGCAATGTATCCATCTAAAAAATCTGTGAATGCTGCAAGAACAAAAACTCCCGTCGCAATAAATTTGCCATAAGGCACAAATTGTGCTAGATACAAAAACATCATAACTGGCACTAAAATTATTCTTGTTAAACTTAATCTATTTGGTAAATTCATAATATTTCTCCTTTAAGGTCAATGCCCTCTAAACCAGTGATTTTAACTTTGTAAAACTCACCAACTTCAAGTTTTTTGTCACTTGTTGCATAGATAACTGTATCTATATTTGGCGAATTATATTGATTTCGCAAAACATAAGTTCCATCATCTTCAACTCTTTCCAAAACGCTTAACACGGTTGAGCCAACAAAACGCTCTTGACTTTTAAACATAATTGCTTGTTGAAGTGCCTGAATTTCTTGAAGCCTTGCTTCTTTTGTGTGTTCTGAAACTTGATGTGGCAAGCCATAGGCAACTGTGTATTCTTCTCTTGAATATTTAAAGAAGCCAACATATTGCATTTTTTGGTCAATTAAAAATTGTTTAAGCGTGTTAAAATCTTCTTTTGTTTCGCCGGGGAAACCCACAATAAATGTGCTTCTAATCGCAACAAATACTTTAAGTTTTCGTATCTTATCAAGCAAAATGTTATATTGTTCCAAAGTGTCTTTTCTGTTCATTGCTTTAAGCACATTGTCGCTTGCATGTTGCATTGGAATGTCAAGATATTTGCAAACTTTTTCGTTTGTTTCAATCTCTTTTAACAGTGCATCGTCAATCAAATGTGGATAGCAATAATGAAGCCTAATCCATTTTAACTTTTTTATTTTTGAAAGTTCTCTGATAAGTTCAACCAGCATTGGTTTGCCAAACAAATCAGCTCCATAATTTGTGACATCTTGTGCAACCAAAATAAGTTCTCTAACACCACTTTTAACAAGTTGTTTTGCTTCGTTAACTAAATCTTTTGGTGGAACAGATGTAAACCTGCCCCTTATTTTTGGAATTGTGCAGTACGAACAACAATTGTTGCAACCATCACTAATTTTTAGATATGCATAATATTTTGGAGTTGAAATTGTGCGCTTTAATTTGCTGTTTTTAACTCTGTCTTCCGTGAGAGTGTCAACGCCATAAAGTGTTTTTACAATGTTTACAATTTGCTCGTTGTTTTTAAGGCGAACAACAGCGTCAACTTCATCAAAGCCTGTTTTAACTTCGTCATAATATCTTTGAGCAAGGCAACCACAAACAATAAGTTTTTCAAGATTTTTGCCACGCTCTTTGTTTTTGAGTTGTGCCGTTTCCAAAATTGTGTCTATGCTCTCTTTTTTTGCATCGTTAATAAAGGCACAAGTGTTTATGATTATTATGTTTGCCTCATCCAAATTGTTAGTGTAAGTCAAGCCATAATTTTGTAGCAAAAAGGTCATCTTTTCGCTGTCAACCTTGTTCTTGTCACAGCCAAGACAAATCATACTAAACTTTTTTTGCCTTAATTCATCATTTGTCATTTTTTCTCCTTAGTCGTGGTCATCAAAATCGGTGTCACCAAACAACTCTATATACTGTTGTTTTGTGATGTAAACTGTTCTTGGTTTAGATGAGCCATCGCCCATTGAAATATACTTTTTCTTTGCAAGATAGTCCAAGATTCTTGCAGCCTTGTTAAAGCCAACCCTCTTAACTCTTTGAATGTAACTTGCACTTGCTTTGCCAATTCTAATGAACTCTTTAAGAAGGTCTTTTGCATAGCCTTCCATTTCTGCTTCTTCATCATCAGAATTGTTGTAACTTGCAAAAGTGCCATCTGGGTTAACGCTGTCGGCATCTTTCTTTTTGTTAACTTCTTCTTCAATGCTTGGGTCAAAATCAGATTGATTATGCTCAATTACAAAGTCAACAACCCTTTTAACTTCATCATCAGAAACATAGCAACCTTGCAAACGCTTTGCACCTTCACTGCTACCTGGGGCAACATAAAGCATATCTCCTCTACCAAGTAGGTTTTCGGCACCACTGTAGCCCAAAATTGTTCGGCTGTCTGTTTGTGAAGTGAGATAGAACGCAATTCTTGCAGGAAAGTTGTTTTTTGCTGTTCCACTTAAAACATCAACACTTGGTCTTTGTGTTGCAAGCACAAGGTGTATGCCTGCTGCTCTTGCCTTTGCTGCAAGTTTTGAAACCTTGTTTTCAATGTCTTTGCAATCACTCTGCATCATATCGGCAAACTCGTCCATAATGATGATGATGTAAGGCATTTTTGGTAAATATCTATCTTTTACTTCTTGCAAATTGTTGTAGTCTTTTATATCTCTAACTCTGTGTTGTTCAAGCAAAACATATCTTTTTTCCATTTCCTTAACAGCCCAACCAAGCGCATTGTCTGCTTTTCGTGGTTCACTGATAATTTCTGGAATAACCAAATGTGGAAGCCCTTGATAGATTGAAAACTCAACTCTTTTTGGGTCAATCAAAATAAATTTTACATCTTCTGGGCTAGACTTGAACAAGATGCTCAGAATCAAACTGTTTAAGCAAACAGATTTACCACTTCCCGTGCTACCCGCAATGAGCACGTGTGGCATTTTGTTAACTGCACAAACATCAATGTCGCCATCAATTTCCTTACCAAGTGCAAAGGCACAAGGTGATTCGTGTTTTTTAAATTTGTCACTAGAAAGCACTTCTTTCAAAGAAACCGTTGCAACAGTGTCGTTCGGAACTTCAATTCCAAAAGCACTCATTCCAGGGATTGGCGCTTGAATCATAATATTTTTTGTTGTTGCTATTCGCATTTTTATGTCTGGTTCAAGTGCAGGAATTTTGTTTACGCTAATTCCAACAGGCATTTCAAGTTCATATCTAGTAACGGCAGGGCCTCTTGTTATGCCCTTAATTTTTGCTGGAATTTTAAATTCTTCAAGCACATCTTCAATCTTTTTGCCCGTTTCTTCAACATTTCCGCCGTACTGACTTGGGTCAGTTGAAACACATGTCAACAAATCAAGTGAAGGTTTTGTGTAACGATATTGCTTGATTTTTTGTTTTGGTTCATCTGGTGTTTCGGCAATGATTGGGTTTTCTTCCATTGCTTGTTTTTTGCTTATTTCATCATCAATAGGGTTTTTCTGCGTAATGTCGAATTTTCTAGCACTTGCAGTATAACCACCTTGAAGACTCTTTGGAAGTTCAAACAAAGTGTCTTCATCTTTGCTTTGCAAATTGTTGTCCAAAATTTCACTCAAATTGTTCTCTGGTGCTTTTTCAGTTTCTATATCACCAAAACCATTTGGTTTTTGTTCTTCATTTGGCTCACTTGATGAAAGCTTGTCCAAAAAGTCAGATTTTTCTGCTGGGGAGTTATAGTCAAAGCCAACATTTGAAACACTCTTTTCTGGTTCTTCTTGTTTTTTGGTTGGTGCGCCAAACAATTTTTCATCACTACTTTCAGTGCTGTTTACAAACGCTGGCTCATTGTTTGAAAAACCAAATGAATTGTCATCATTTTGTTTTGAAGTTTCAGGTGCAAAACTGCTTGGTTGTGAATAACCAGAATATGTTTGTGTTGTTTGAATGGTTGAAGTTAAGTTGCTTGAAACAGGCTCTTCTTGTTGTGGTTTTACAGAGTCAGGAGACAAGCCCATAAACTTCAAATATTCTTCATACTTGTCATCTTTTGTCTTTGCCCTTTGTCCACTTTGCATAATTCCGTTGTAGCCAAAAGTTCCAGCATAGTTTGTTCCACCATAAGACTTGGTTGAATATGTGCTTCCGCCCTTATTTACATAATTTTTTGTAAACACATCAAGTTGATTTGAACCTGTGTTTGAACCATTAAATTCGCCATTGTCAATTCTGTCAAGCCCAAGTTTTCGTCTTGCTCTTTCACGAGCGGTTTCTTCTTTTTTAATTTCGCCATCAAGACCAATTGGTGTTGATTCCTTTTTTGCGTCATTTAGTTCAATTGTCAAATTATTTGCTGGTTGAACAAGTTGAACATTGTCACTTTTTTCTGCTGGTTTCGGTTCAACAAACACACTTTTTGCTTTTGCTGAAGAACTTGCATCTGAAAGATAGTTGTAAACAAGCGCAACACAAATAACAAGCAAAATGCCAAACAAGATGTATGCACCAAAACTCAAATACTTTTGAAGTGGATAAACGACAAGTCCCAAAAGAAGTCCACCAATTGAAACTTGCATTTCATAGATGCTTGAAAGGTATTTGCCATAGTTTGAAAAATCTGCCCCACCACTAAACGCCATGTGGAATATTGCCAAAATTCCAAACAAAGCAAGCGACAAAATAACAACATATTTCTTTTCCAAATTAAAGCGTTTACCTTTTAAAAGCAGTCCACTAACAAAATACATTCCGGCAAACATAACATACGAAAAAATGCCAAATGTGCCAAGCAAAAAATGTTTCATAAAGCCAAGCAAATTTGTAAACAGCGAAAAATAACCAACTGATGCAACAACCGTCAAAACAATTGCCCACAACTTTGGTTTTGCCATTTTTGGTTTCTTTTCACGATTTTCAATTTTTTTATTTAGCCCAGAAAAGTATGTCACTCTGCCATCTCCCAATGCCAAATTTCATTTTGTTTTTTAGAAATTAAGCATAAATTTTTGTGCAATATTTGTTGTTTCAAGTCAAATTTTAAATTTGCACTTTCAATTTAAACTGCCAACAAACACATCAAAAAGGCTTGCCAGCAACATTTGAAATTCTTACACAAATATCATATCACAAAACAAAGCATATTTCAATTGCTTTTTGCATAAATAAACTTATTTTTAAACTTTATGTTTAAACGCTATCAGTTTTCAACAAATTTTTTGGCACAAAAAATAAAAAAACTTCCAAACGGAAGTTTAAATTTTGAAATATTTTTCAAGTTTAATTTTTGTGTTGTCGCCAACCAAACTAACCGTGTAGTTGTCTGACCTAAAACGCGAAACAATGTAGTTTTTAACATCTTGAAGGGTTACCTTTTGCACTGCTTCAACATAATTTTGCTTTGTGAGTGTTTGATTTAAAAATGCCAATCTTTTTGCATTGAACAAACTTACAAAAGAAGTGTTTTCAAAACTCAACTTTATTGAACTAATCAAATTTGTTTTTGCGTTTTCAAACTGCTCTTCACTAATTCCGGCGCTTGTAACATTTTTAATTTCTTCTGCAACAGCCAAAAGTGCTTGTGGCACATTTTTTGTGCTTGTTGCAAACCTGATTGACATATCTCCACCAGCGCAGTTTGAAATTGTGCTACTTGAAATGTTGTAAACAAGCCCAAGTTTCTCACGAATTGTTTGAAACAAAATACTGCTCATTCCAAGGCCAAAAGCAATGTCAAAGATTTTTGAAGCATAAACATCTTTATCTCCAAAATTTGTTCCATCAAAACTTATGCAAACTTGCGACTGTGCATTGTCCTTAAATGATTTTACAAACCTAATTTTTCTGCTGTTTTCAAACTTGTTATTCACTTGTTTGCCTGCTTGTTTGAAATTTGGAATATAGTATTTTTCAACCAACTTTTCGGCATCTTCAAAAGTTATATTCCCTGCAAAAGAAAGCACAATGTTGCTTGGAACATAGAACCTATTTTTGTAGTCAAACATTTGAGATTGTTTTATTTTTTTAACACTTGAAATTGTGCCGGCAACATCAAACTTAAAAGGCGTGCTGTCATAAAATGCTTGATTTGCCAAAAGTTCAACTTTGCTTGGAGCGTCATCATCATACATCTTAATTTCTTCAATGACAACATTTTTTTCTCTTGACATTTCTTTTGCGTCAAAAGTGCTGTTAAACAACATATCGCTCAAAATTTCAACACATTTTTCTGCGTTGTCGGCTGTTGTTTTTGTGTAGTAAACCGTTTCTTCCTTGTCGGTGTATGCATTCACATTTGCACCAATTGCATCAAGTTGCTTTGAAATGTCCAAACTGCTTCTTGTGGTTGTACCTTTGAAAAGCATATGCTCAATAAAATGTGAAATGCCACGATTTGAATCATCTTCATTTACACTGCCCGTTTTAACAAACATATTGAAAGAAACACTTTCATAATTTTCCATTTTGTCAACAATCAATCTAAGACCATTGCTATAAGTTTTCGTCTTTAACATTTTTCACCTACTTTCCAAGTAGAATTATACCACAAACTACACAAATCAAAAACATTTTAAAGCAAAAACAAACAAAATTTGAAAAACAATTTTCACATTCGACAAAATTAGCCAAAATTTTTAAAAAGATTACTCAAAAACAAAAAGATTTGTCATAATTTTTGTTTGAATTTTATTCTTGCAAAATCGCTTTTAAAAACAATTTTCACATTTTGATTATGTGTTGAACAATAAGCAAGAAAATTTGTTGCAAAAAACTCTGTTTTTTAAACTTAAATTTTTCACAACTTTTAACCAAAAAATTTACACAACTTTCAACTAAAAAACAGCACAAAAAAACAACACAATGTGCTGTTTTTCAAACAAAGTTAGCCTATGTTTTCTGAAATTGGAACAATGTTAAACCCTGCTGTTTTGTAGGCAGAAATTATGTCTTTGAGTGCATCTCTTGTTTGGGAAGTTGGATGCATAAGAACAATGTCGCCATTTTCAATGTTTTTTGTGGCACGCTTGCAAATTAAATTTGTGTCTTTATCACGCCAATCAATTGTGTCCTTGCTCCACATAATTGTTTTGTAACCCAAACTTTCGGCAGCTTCCAAGGTTTGTGTGCCGTAAGACCCACTTGGTGGCATAAACAAATCCATTTCAACACCAATAAGTTCCTTTATCAATTTGTGAGTATAACTTATTTCTTGCAAATTTCTATTTAGGTCAATTTTTTTGTGGTCTTTGTGATAGTAACCATGATTTGCAATTTCGTGACCATCTTCATGTATCTTTTTCAAAAGTTCCACATTTTGAGATGCCCACATTCCGCCTACAAAAAATGTTGTTTTTACATTTTCTTCTTTTAGAGTTTTAAGTATATCTTCAACATATTCCGTGCCCCAATAGACATTTATGCAAAGAGTTGCATTTTTGTTGTTTTCATTTCCCCTATAAATTGCGTGATAACCACTTGAACTTACAATTGCAGTTGGGTCGGTATAAAAACAGATGCCAAACACAGACGCAATGCAAGCCAAAATTACAATGTTTACAACAATAGAAATTATCATTGCTCGTTTATTTTTTTGCTTCATACTCCATTTTATGCATGTCAAAAACACAAAATGTAAAAATGACAAAATATGTTTGCATAGTACATAAATTGTCAATTTTTACTAGGTTTTTAAGTGCTATGCAAAAAAACAATTGCTACTATGCAAACTCTGTTTTTAAACAAAAAAGAGCAAAAATTGCTCTTTTTGTTTATTATAACTTTTCAACAAGTTTAAGGTCAACTCTGCCCTTGTCATCAACCTTGATAACTTCTGCTTTAACCTTGTCGCCAATGTTAACAACATCTTCAACTTTTTCAACATGATCTTTTGAAAGTTTGCTGATGTGAATCATTCCATCTTTTCCTGTAGCAATGTCAACAAATGCGCCAAACTTTGTAATTCTTGAAACTGTGCCAACATATTGTTTGCCAACTGTAACATCTTCAACAATGCTCAAAATGATTTGTTTTGCACGTTCATTTTGCGCCGGGTCGCAAGAAGAAACACAAACTTTTCCTTCATCGCTGATGTCAATTTTAACACCTGTTTCATCGATGATTTTATTAATGGTTTTTCCACTCTTTCCAACAACATCACCAATTTTGTCTGGGTCAATGTCAAAGTTGATAATCTTTGGTGCATATTTTGAAAGTTCTGGTCTAACATGGTCAAGGCATTCCATCATCTTGCTTAAAATGTGAAGTCTGCCAACTCTTGCTTGTTCAAGTGCTTCACGCAAAATTTGCTCATCAATTCCTTTAATTTTGATGTCCATTTGAATGGCTGTGATGCCCTTCTTTGTTCCTGCAACCTTAAAGTCCATATCTCCAAGGAAATCTTCAAGACCTTGAATATCTGTTAAAACAGTAACCTTTTTGCCTTCCTTAATAAGTCCCATTGCAACGCCTGCAACTGGTGCTTTGATTGGAACGCCTGCATCCATAAGTGCCAAAGTGCTTCCACAAACACTTGCTTGACTTGTTGAGCCATTGCTTGAAAGAACATCACTAACTGTTCTTATTGCATAAGGGAATTCATCAAAACTTGGCAAAACTGGTTCCAAACTTCTTTCTGCAAGTGCGCCGTGTCCAATTTCCCTTCTACCCGGAGATTTTAGTGGTCTTGCCTCGCCTGTTGTGTAAGGTGGCATATTGTATTGATGCATATATCTTTTAACTTCATCTTCTGGGTGCAAACCTTCAATGCTTTGCATATCGCTAACTGTTCCAAGTGTGCAAGTTGTGAGAACTTGTGTTTGTCCCCTTGTGAAAACTGCACTGCCGTGAACTCGTGGAAGAAGCCCTGTTTCACACCAAATTGGTCTAATTTCGTGTGTTGACCTGCCATCTGGACGGATGCCCTTTTCTGAAATTTTTGCTCTAACTTTTTCTTTTTTCAAGTTGTAGAGAGAAGTTTCAATATCTTTTTGATGTTCTTCCAAAATTTCGCCAAAGTGCTTAAACACTTTTTCATCAAGTTCTTGTTCCTTTTCATCACGCTTTGTTCGGTCAAACTCGTCCAATACTTTGTCCATCAATTTGTCGGCATATTTTCTAACGGCTTTGTCAACTTTTGCATCTACATGATATACATCAACTTTTGCCTTTTTCTTGCCAATTTCTTTTGCCATCTTTTTGATGAACTTAACTTGTTCTTTGATTGCTTCGTGTGCAAACATAATGCCTTGAAGCATTTCTTCTTCAGAAACTTCTTTTGCACCTGCTTCAACCATCAAAATGGCTTCATCTGTGCCAGAAACTGTAAGGTTGATTAAACTTTGCTCACGTTGTTTTGCATCTGGGTTGATGATGTATTTTCCATCAATAAGTCCAACATTAACGCTTCCTGTTGGTCCTGCAAATGGAATGTCACTTATTGAAAGTGCAATTGAACTGCCAAGCATTGCAAGTGGTTCTGGTGCAACATCTGGTTCAACTGAAAGTGCTGTTGCAACAACTGCAACATCGTTGTAAAAACCTTTTTCAAAAAGTGGTCTGATTGGTCTATCAATAAGACGGCTTGTCAAAATTGCTTTGTCTGATGCTCTGCCTTCACGTCTTTTGTAACCACCCGGTATTCTGCCGACAGCATACATCTTTTCTTCAAAATCAACGCCAAGTGGAAAAAAGTCCATTCCCTCTCTTGGTTTTTCGCTCATTGTAACATTTACCATAACTGATGTTTCGCCACATGAAACAATGCAATGGCCATTTGCTTGTCCACAATACTTACCTGTTTCAACAGTGACTTCTCTGCCACCAATTGTAGTGTGGAAAATCTTTCCTATTTCCATTATTTTTCCTTCCTTTTATAATTTACCACTTTAAGTATAAAACAAAATTAAATTATTGTGAAATAATTTTTATAAACTTTATTGTTTTGAACAAAAAAATTTGATAAGCAAAAAAAATGCAAGCATAACTGCTTGCAAAATTTTATCTTAAACCAAGTTTTTCTTTAATTGCACGATATCTTTCAATATCTTTGTTTTTGAGATACTTCAAAAGTTTGTTTCTCTTTCCAACCATTTTGAAAAGACCCAAACGGCTGTGGTCATCTTGTTTGTGAACTTTAAGATGTTCTGTAAGATGATTGATTCTCTCTGTCAAAAGTGCAATTTGAACTTCTGTGCTACCTGTGTCTGTTTCGCTAGCGCCATAGGTTTTGATGATTTCACTCTTTGTCATATTTCTTCTCCTTTTTTAAAATTTTCACCCAAAACCAAGTTATATGGCAGGAGTGCCAACAAACTGAGAAATGGGAACGCATATATATTAACATAATTTGCCACCAATGTAAAGCACTTTTTTGAAAAATCACTTTTCAAACAATTTTTTCTTTCGGTCAATCATTTCGTTAATTCGGCAGATGTAATTTGGAATGTCTTTTACATTTGCTTCTCTTTCAATTCGGTTTGTCAAATTGAAAATTCGTTTTGAAATTGCGTTTGCGCCACACGCCAAAACGCTGATTGACTCTTCCATACTTTCAACATTAAATCTGCAAATGGTGTCGCCTTTAAAGTAGCCAACATTTTGAAGGTTTGAAAGTTGGTTTTTTTGCCTGTAAAGGTAGTATGGCTTGTAGTTGTTAGCCAAAAGTTTTTTGTGGGCATAATCAACCATTTTGTCGGTCAAAGACGCTTTGAATATGTTTTGATTTGTCATTGCAAATTCACTTGCTCTTTTAAGGCACAAGGTGTGAACGGTTACATTGTCCGGGCAAAGTTCAATGGTTTTGTCAATGCTTTGTTTGAAACTTTTTAATGTTTCTGCCGGAAGCCCTGCAATCAAGTCCATATTTATTTGAAAGTTGTAATTCCTTGCCAAATTGTAGGCGTCAATGGTTTGCTGTGCAGTGTGCGCTCTGCCAATTTTTTCAAGAACTTTATCGTTGAAACTTTGTGGGTTTATGCTTATTCGTGTAACACCATATTTTTGCAAAACGTCAAGTTTTTCTTTTGTTATGGTGTCTGGTCTGCCGGCTTCAACAGTAAATTCCTTTGCTGTTGGAAAATACAAGCTCTTTAAGATTCGTTCAAGTTCGTTTGCCGGAATTGCTGTTGGTGTTCCACCACCAATGTAAACATTTTTAACGTAAAGGCACTTGTCCTTTATCAACTTTTTTGCACTTTCAATTTCTTTTAGTAGCGCATCAACATAGGGCGAAACATAGTTTTGAACTTTGTCAATTGGTGCAGAAATGAAACTGCAATAACTACATTTTGTTGTGCAAAATGGAATGTTTACATAAAAATCAACAAGTGTGTCGCCATATTCCATTGGCTTTTGATTTTGAAGAATGTCCAAAATCAAATCAATTTTTTCATCACTAACCCTATAATTTTGCTTGAAGTAACTTTTTAGGTTGCTCATTTTGATGCCCTTTTTAATCAAATCATAGGCAAGTTTTGTTGGTCTTATGCCTGTGAGAGCACCCCATGGAAGTTCAATGCCAAAATAGGCAGAAAGTGCATCATAAAGCCCCAATTTGCAACGCTTTTTAATTGTTTCAATTGGCGTGATGGCATAGCAAAATGAAAAGTCTTTTTGCCCTTTTGTTGAATTGATTGACACTGCAATTTTAAGCACATCATTTTTTGCTTGGTAGTTTATTTCAATCACGCTTGTGTCATCAATTGTAACGGGCAAAAATTCTCTTGCTATGTCAAAAAATTCATTTTGATATTCGTAGTTTTTAAGCAATAATTCCATCAGTCATTTTCTCCCCTTGAAACTTCATAAACATCTTCAACTGTTTTAAGTTTTTGCATAAGGTCATTCAATTTGTCGGTATTTGAAATTGAAACCTTAACAACAATAATTGACTTATTATCTTTGATGTTTTTTGATTGAATTGTTGAAATGTTAATTTTTTGTTCAGCAATTTTGTTTGCTATGTTTGCAAGCACACCACTTGTGTTTTTAACAAGCAATTTGATACTTGCAATGTAGGAAGTTTCCTTGTTTCCATCTTTGTTCCAACTGAGTGGCATAAGTCGTTTTGAATCAAGCGCCCAAAGGGATTTGCAGTCACTTTTGTGAATTGTAACACCCCTTCCACGACTGATAAACCCAACAATGTCATCGCCCGGAACCGGATTGCAACACTTTGCAAACTTAATCATCATACTGCCAAGTTCACTGATACTGCTTTTTTGTGAATCGCCAACCAAATTTTCTTCGGCATTTGGTCTGAAAACATAGCCTTTTTCTGCCTTGTTGCTTTCGTTGTAGCAAGACACAAGTTTGTTTAAAATTTGAGTTGTCGTTATGCCATTGCAACCAATCATTGAATACATATCGTCCATACTTTTGAGTGAGTAACGATTAAACACTTCTGGAAGCCAACGTTCATCTAAAAGTTCATCTAGATTAAGTTCCTTTGCTCTTGCACTGTTTTCAAGCATTGCCTTGCCCTTTTTGATGTTTTCATCTCTCATTTCTTTTTTGAAGAACTGATTGATTTTGTTTTTTGCAGAACTTGTTTGAACAATGTTTATCCAATCTCTTGATGGTCCTTTTGCGTTTTGACTTGTTATGATTTCAACAACATCTGCATTTTTAAGTCTTGTTGTAAGTGTGACCATTTTACCATTTACTTTTGCGCCAACACACTTGTTTCCAATGTTGCTGTGAATTGCATAAGCAAAATCAATTGGCGTGCTGTTTTCTGGCAATTGAATAATTTTTCCCATTGGTGTTTGAACAAAAATGTAGCCACTATAAACATCGGTTTTCAGTTCATCAACAAGTTGTTGACTTGTTGTGAGATTTGGGTTTTCAATAAGTTTTCTTATCCATAGCAATTTGCTGTCTAACTCATTTATTTTTGATTTTCTTTCCTTATACAAAAAGTGAGCCGCAATACCATATTCAGCGTGGTTGTGCATTTCAAAAGTTCTAATTTGAAATTCAAGTGGCATATTGTCAATTAAAACAGTTGTGTGCAAACTTTGATAGCCGTTTGATTTTGGTCTTGCAATATAGTCCTTAAATCTGCCATTTATTGGGAAATATTTTGTGTGAATTTCTCCCAAAACAGAATAACACTCATTCACCGTTTCAACCAAAATTCTAACTGCTGAAAAGTCATAAATTTCATCAAGGTCATAGTGTTTTTGGTGAATTTTGTTGTAGATACTGCTTATGTGTTTAAGCCTGCCATAAACTTCACCTTTAATGTTTAGTTCAGCCAAAATTGCCTTGCTCTCTTCAATTGCCTTTTCAATGATGTGTTTGCGCTCGTTTTGGTCTTCGGCAAGCGTTTTCATAAGTTTTTTATACTCATTTGGATTGGTGTAAGAAAGGTCAAGGTCGGAAAGTTCTGATTTGATGTAACTCAAACCCAAACGGCTTGCAAGTGGAATGTAAAGGTCAACCACTTGCTTGTGCAAAACTGCTTGTTCGCTGCTTGAAAACTCATTTTTTGCGTGGCGAGAACGGTTTAAGATGTCGGCAAGTTTCAAAATGATAACTCTTATGTCCTTTGCCATTGCAACAAGCATACTCCTGACACTTTCAAGTTCTGCGCCTTGTGATTTTGCATCAATGCTTTCAATTGTTAGCACACTTTGTGCAAGTTCAAGTGCTGATTGATGGTTTTCAAATATGGACAAATCAATTTCTTTTTCACGAATAAGTGGCAAAGCAAGACCAGCAAAAATCATATCAAAATCAAGTTCCAACGGAAAAATGATTGTGGTATTTTCTTCGCCTATTTCAAGAAGATGTTTTTGTCTTTCTGTGGTGCATAGGTCTTTAATTTTGTTGTAAAAATCTTTTATAACAGTTGCATCTTCTATCTTAAATCGTTTGTCAACTCTTTCCAAAAAGTCTGTCATAACTTCCTCCCACCAATAAATATGTGGTTATTTAATCTTTTGATATAATTTTAATTTGTTATAAAATTGGCTGTTCTCCAAACTTACTTTTGAAGTGTCATTGTATTTAATTTGATAGCCAAATTGCCAGTCTTGTTCAACAACACCAATTTCAACAAAAGTGTAAAGCGCCGAAACAAATTGCGAATATGACATATATTTCAAATTTGGTGCAATTTTTGTTATGTTTGAATAAAGTTCAAGTTCACCTGCAACGGGAATATTTTTGTTTATAATTTCCCTAATTGCATTGTAAATTATTCCAAAATAACTGCGTGAAAGTTGCAAGTTTTCAATTGAAAATTGCTTGTTCTTAACAGCAAAAACTCTGCCTTCAAAGTTGTTTACAAAACCCCTTGACATAAGTGGGTCGCAGAAAACAAGATTTGAATATGATTTTATGTCATCAGTGTTTTCAAGTGCAAAGATTACACAATTTTCTTCAAATTTGCTTTGACCATTGCCAACATAAAAGTTGAGTTGATATTTTTCCAAAATTGGTTTCAACTTTTGGTAGGTTTTGTAGTCATAAATCACAATTGCTGTTCCTGCTGGTTTTTTCAAAAGGTCATTGGCAAGTTTTGAAAAATTTTCTTCTTCAAAAAACTCAATTTGTTTTTGGCTAGGTTTGTCAAAATACAATTGTTTTAGTTGTCTGCCGGTTGAAATGTTTTGAAGTGATTTGTTAAACCCAACAAACAGAGTGGCTTTGACAATTCCTTTTAAATAACTTTTGCCCCTAAATTGATTGATTTGAAGTTCAAAAATAGTTTGCTTTGTTTCTGAATATTTATAGTCATCGGCAAGGCTTCCACTGTTAAACGAAATGAGTTTTAAATTTTTGTTCACACCAATGCTCAAATGATTTTCAAAATTTCCAAGTTTTCCAACAAAAGCATTGCCATAAGAAATCATAAAAATTGGGTTTGGATTGTCACAACCAAAGGGTTGCAAAAGTTGAAGTTCTTTTGCAAATTCAAGTGTGATGTCTTCTTCCTTAACAGCCACATCATATTTCCTAATTGGCAAATAGTCCTTTTCGGTGGTTTGAGTGTTTAGGTATGAATAAACCTGCTGGCAAAAGTCATCAAAGTTTTCTTCTTTTAAACTTAGTCCTGCTGCCATACTATGTCCACCAAAAGTGTCTAGTTTATCATTGCAACAAGAAAGCAAAGTGTGAATGTTTATGGCATCAATACTTCTAACACTGCCCTTAAGTTCACCATCTACATCACTAAACAAAAACACTGGTCTATAAAAGTCATCAACAAGCCTTGCACATGCAATGCCAAGCAATCCGCTGTCCCATTTTTCACTTTTAAGCACAATTGCTCTGTTTAAATATAGTCTGTTTTCCTTTATAATTTTCAAGCAATCTTCATAAATTTCTTGCGACAATTTTTGCCTTTCCAAATTTTGTTCGCCAAGTTTTTCAAGTGACTGCTTAATTACGTTGTCATCTTGACTGATATATAAATTTAACGCCGTATAGGCATTGCCCATTCTGCCGGCAGCATTTAGCCTTGGTGCAATTTTAAATGAAATTGCCGAACTGTTTATCTCGTCCAGTTTAAGTTCCTTAACAAGCCTTTTAAGCCCTTCTGGCAACTTGTCTATAAGTTTCAAACCAAGTTTTACAATTGCTCTGTTTTCATCCAAAAGTGGAACAATATCACTTACAGTTGCAATTGCACAAATTGGCAAATATTCGGTCAAATTTTGTCTGCCAACAAAGGTTTCAACAATTTTCATTGCAACACCTGTGCCACAAAGCCCATTGAAGCCATATTTTTGATTTGGAACTTTTGGGTCAACAACAATTGTGTTTGGGAGTTTTTCTGCCATCTCGTGATGGTCGGTTATGATTATGTCAATGCCCTGACTTTTTATGTAGTCAACTTCATCAACACAAGTAATTCCGCAGTCAACTGTGATAATCAAATTTGGGCGAAACTGCTCAATAATTTTTTTTGCACTTGGAATTGTAAGACCATAGCCATCAACATATCTATTTGGCAAAAAATAGTTTAAATTGCTGACCTTGTCTTTCAAAAACTTATACATAATTGAAACAGCACTTATGCCATCAACATCATAGTCGCCAAATATCAAAATGCTTTCATTGTTTGCAATGGCTTTTTCAATGCGCTGTTTTGCATCTTGCATTCCATCAAGCAATAATGGGTCACGAAAATCGTCTAGCGTTGGGTTAACAAATTTGTTAAATTTCTCATCTGTGTCAATTCCTCTTTGCATAAGAATTTGTGCAGTTTTGAAACAAATTTTGTTTCTTTCACTAAACTCTTTAATTTCATTTATTCCTTTCAGCGTTTGCTCCGCTCTAAAAATCATAGTTATCCTTTAAAAGATATAGTCCCCTAAAAACTTAGAGGACTATGTCTTAGTTATTTGTATTTTCAGAATTTTCTTCTGGTTGATTGTCTATTGTAGCCTCTCCAATTTTTTCTCCATCTGGAAGTGTAACTGCTTTTACAACCTTTTGATTTTCAACCGATGTGTCAACCTTTGCTCTTTTAATCTTTTTGATTTTTGAAGAAAAGAAGCACCAAAGTGGCAAAATGAGAACAAGGTTTGAATAGATGATAACTGCCATCATAACCAAAAATTCTCTAACAAGGTCAAACATACTTGAACTTGAAATTACAAGTCCCAAAAGCAAAACAGCAACAACAATTGAGCAAACAACAACAATTGTTTTTATGCTTGAATTGAGTGCATCTTTGATAATTTGATTGTAGTCTGCTTTTTTGAGATTTACATCTTTAAGCTTTTCAGTCATAACCAAAGTGAAATATGTTGTAAGTCCAATCAAAAGAATGAACCCCATAATAAGACTTTCAGAAACCGGAACTCTTATTATTGCAATGATTGCAAGAGAAAGCAAGATGTTGTGAACTGAAGAAACAACAATGCTAAATGCTTTTGCAAAGTCATATCTAAGTCCAACATAAATCAAAATTGCAACAAGTGACAATATAATTGACATTGCACTGCTAAAAATCAAGTGTCCGGTTTGAATTGATGTGTCCAAATTAAAGCCACAGACAAGCACAACAATAAGCCCAGCCAAAGCAACAATGCCATTGGCAATTAAATAGTAAACAGAATTTCTGTAAAAATTATACTTATTTAAGTTCATCTACATGTGCCTCCCTTTTAAAGCCATAATCTTTGTTTTTAAATGAAATGTTTGTGAACCATCTTGAGAATGACATTGTAAACAGCAAGGTGCTGAATGACCAAACAGAAAGTCCGCAAATAAGTGCCATTGCAAATTGCTTAACAAAGTATGAACCAAAGAAATATGTGATTACGCTTGGGAAAAGCAACACAAGATACATATCAAATATGCTAAGCCAAATTTTGTCATAGCCAAACTTTACACTTGCATACAAGATTTTTCCCATCTTGTATTCTGAATGCATTTTGTTAAACATTAAGTAAATTGACATTGCACCAATAATCATGCAAAGCAAACTTGCAAATAGTGATGGTCCTGTGAGAACAAAGATTGGAACTGCTTGAAGCAAGATGATTTGAAGCAAAAGTGCCATAAGCATAACCAAACTGCCAACAAGTCCAAGTTTTTTAAACACAATGCACAAAATTGCAACGCAAATTGCAAACAAACCTGCTGTTAAGCAAACTGCCATGATGACATTGCGTTTTGCATCTTCTTTTGAAAATGTTGTTACACCATTTTCTTCAAAAGAAAGGTCATATTTACTGCAAACAATTTCACTTGCATAATAGTTTGCTTGGTCAAGTGTTGAACCACTGCCAAGTGTTGCACCCAAAACGCCATTTGAAATTTGTTCTGAATAACTGAGTGGCAAAACTGCTGTTCCAATGTAAATATACATTGTTCCACTTCCACTGCTTGTTAAATCTGCCATTTTTGTTTTTCCGGCATCAGTAAATGTAATAATAAGTGCAATGTTACTGCCACTTGTTGTGCCATATGCAGTTGAAACATCTTCTGCCTTAATTTTTTCTTCGGCAGTGTCACTCTGCTCTGACTTAATTGCAAAATATGGGTCAGCATTGATGATGTCTGTTATGCCAACTGGGCTGTATTCGTCCAAAAGTTCAACAACAACACTATCGCCATTGCGATATACATTTGGTGTGTATAAGTTGTTTTCAAGCAAAGTTTTGATGCGTGTCATACTGCTTGAAATTCCATTTTCCAAATTGAAATTTTTTGTTGAATTGCTCTTGACAGAATATTGATATGAAGTTCCGCCTTGATATTCAATTCCTAGATTGATTGCTCTAGCAAAGCCATAAAAATCACTGTCACTCCATTGTGCTGGAAGTGGAAATTTGAATATGGTCAAAGCCAAAACAATAGCACATAAAACTGCCAAAGTTATAAATCTGCCTATTGAGTGCTTTTTTTTCATTGTCCGTTATTCTCCTTAAACTATTTGTAATTATATAATATAAAGGTTAAGTTAGTCAAACATAATGATTAACATAATAATAAAATTTATATCACAAATCACGCAAAAAAGCAAAAATAAAATGGCAATTAACATAATTATTTTTTTGCAAGCATAATTTAGTGATATAAGGAGCAAAAAATGAGCAAAACAGATAAGATAAAAAATAATTCGTTTATAGTCCCAGTGATAAAAGGCAGTTTGATTGCTGTGGCAATTTCTTTGGTTGGAATTTTGTTTTTTGCATTTCTAATCAAACTTTTTGGAATTGCAGATGGTTGGCTTAAACCGATAAATCAAGTTATAAAAGCAATTTCAATTTTTGTTGGCGTGTTTTTGGGGCTTAAAAATGACAACGAAAAAGGGCTTGTTAAGGGGCTTATTATTGGACTCGCCTACACTCTTGTTGCCTTTGTTGTATTTTCAATTCTAAATGGCAAATTCAACTTTGACAAAACACTTTTGACCGATGTTTTGTTTGGTGGAATAACCGGTGCAATTTGTGGAGTTATTGCAGTTAATATTGGCGGAAAACGCACATCAAAAGCAAATGTTTAACGCACAAAAAACAAAATATCTTTTGTTAAAATTGACTTTAAAATGGCAAATATAAAAACAAAATTGTGTTTAAATGTATCATAAAACTACCAAACAAAAAACACAAAAAAATTTTAAGATAAGCTAGCAAATTTAAACAATTAGGCATAAAAAATAATGCAAAAATTTAATATAAAAAATTAAATATATTTAGCAAAAAAATAAATGACAAGTTGAAAATAAAAAAATAAATTAAATAAAAATTAAGCAACAAAATAATAATTTAAACAGCAAATTTAAACATAAATTAAAGACAACAAAAATTGCACAAATAATTTGCAAATAATTTGCAACAAAAAATTGATTGGCTAACCAATCAATTTTTTTACTTAGATTTTTTTTGATTTTTTTGGATTTTCTTCTGAAACTTATTCACTTCAGCTTCAACATGTTCTGGCTCTTCTGCCTTTTCTTCTGCTGGAGTTTCTGCTTTTGGAGTTTCTTCAACTTTTGGCTCAACTGATTCTTCTGCAACTGTTGTTTCAACTTTTGGTTCATCAACAATTTCTCTCTTGCTGTCAATTGCCATAAGTGCTCTGATGTCAACATCAATGTAGCAATTTTCACCAAGTTTTAAAGTTACAACTTTGCCATCTGTTGTTTCAGTTATTTTTTCAACTTCGCCATAAAAACCGCTGTAAGTTTTAACCTTGTCACCCTTTTTAAGTTTGGTTTGAAAATCTACTTCTGTTTGTTGATATTTTTTGTTTCTAACATAGTAGTAAACCATCATTCCAACAAATGCAACAACCAAAATGATAATTAGTCCGTATTGTTCAAAAAAACTTGCAAGTAATGTATTCATAAAAATTCTCCTTTTGATATTTATATTGTAACAAATTATTTACATAAATCAAACAAATTTAACAACTATTTTACTCAATTTTGGTGTTTTTTGCCTGTTTGAAATGTAATTTTCGACAAATTTTTGTCATAACCTGTCTTTTCATAAAATTCTTTTCTAAATTCAAGCAATCTGTCGTGATTGATTGCATCTCTAACTTGTTCCATAAGTTTAAGCAAATATGTCAGGTTGTGCAAACTAAGCATTCTGCCACCCAAAATTTCATCGGTGTTTAACAAGTGCCTGAGATATGCCTTTGTAAAGTGTGTGCAACAATAGCAATCGCATTCCTCATCAAGTGGTGTGTAATCGGCTTTGTATGCTCCATTTCTAACAACAATTTTGCCTTTGCTTGTGTAGGCTGTGCCATTTCTTGCAATTCTGGTTGGAAGCACACAATCCATCATATCAACACCACGCAAAACCGCTTCAATAATGCAGTCTGGGCTTCCAACACCCATCAAATAGTGTGGCACTTCTTTTGGAAGTTTTGGTGCTAAAAATTCAAGCAAGTCATACATCTCTTTTTTTGGTTCACCAACTGAAAGTCCACCAATTGCAACACCATATTTGACATACGGAAGTGTGAGTTCCAAACTTTCTTGTCGCAAATCTTTGTAAAAATTTCCTTGAATGATTGGAAACAAGGCTTGATTTTCATTTTTGTGATATTTGTAGCATCTGTCAAGCCACCTTGCAGTAAGTTCCATGGCTCTTCTTGCTTCGGTGTATCCAACGCCGTAGTCACTGCATTGGTCAAATGCCATAATTATGTCACTGCCAAGGTCGTTTTGAATTTGCATACTTTTTTCTGGGCTAATAAATTTTTTACTGCCATCAATATGACTTCTGAACTCAACACCATCTTCAGAAATTTTTCGCAAATCACTGAGTGAAAACACCTGAAAGCCACCACTATCTGTCAAAATTGGGTGATTCCAACTCATAAATTTATGAAGTCCACCTGCATTTTTAACAATTTCTTCGCCCGGTCTTAAAAAGAGATGGTATGTGTTTGAAAGTATGATTTGTGCGCCTGCTCTTTCAAGTTCTTCTGGTGACAAACTCTTTACAGTGGCTTGTGTGCCAACCGGCATAAAAATTGGGGTTTCAATGTCGCCATGTGGCGTATGAAAAACACCAGTTCTTGCCCCACTGTTTTTGTCTATATGCTTAACTTCATAACTAAATTTTGCCATAAAATTTCCCTTTGATATTTTTTAAGTTTATTATAAATTGTTTTAAATTTTTAAATTTTTTGTTTTATGTCTTAAATTTCTAAACTTTGAATAATGTTTTTTAATCTCACAAAATCAAACAGCAGTCGCCAAAACTATAAAATCTATAACCTTCTTTAACTGCAACGTTGTAAAAATTGAGTGTGTTTTTAATTCCACAAAAACTGCTTACAAGCATAATTAGTGTGCTTTCTGGAAGATGGAAATTTGTGATTAAGTGGTCAACAACTTTCCATTTAAAGCCTGGATAAATAAAAATGCTTGTGTCGCCTTTGTCTGCTTTAAGTTCACCACCAAATTTTTCGGCAACACTTTCAAGAGTTCTTACACTAGTTGTGCCAACTGCAATAATCTTGTGACCTTCTGCCTTTGCCTTGTTTATGATGTCTGCTGTTTCTTGGCTGAGTTCATAATATTCGGTGTGCATTTTGTGGTTTAAAATGTTATCTTCGCTAACTGGTCTAAAAGTTCCAAGTCCAACATTAAGCAAAACAGTAACAATTTTAACGCCCTTTTGCTTAATTCTTTCCAAAAGTTCGGTTGTAAAATGAAGCCCTGCTGTTGGTGCTGCACAACTGCCTTCAATTTTGCTGTAAACAGTTTGATATCTTTCTTTATCTTTCAACTTTTCATGAATGTAATGAGGAAGTGGCATTGTGCCAACTCGCAAAAGATTTTCTTCAAAAGTGCCTTTTGTTTCAAAAAATTTGACAACTGCTTCACCCATATCATAGTGCTCAACAACTTCACAACTAAAATTGTCATCAAAAGCAATGGTTGTGCCAACTTTAAGTTTTCTGGCAGGTTTAAGCAAAACCTTCCAAACATTTTCTTCTTTCTTTTCAAGCAAAAATACTTCTGCTTTTGCCCCTGTTGAAACTTTTGTTCCCATAAGTCTTGCAGGAATAACTCTTGTGTTGTTTACAACAAGCACATCTCCAGCATTCAAGTAGTCAATCACATCATAAAAATGCTTGTGAGTTATTGTGTCATTTTGTCTATCATACACAAGCATACGGCTGTGATCTCTTGGCTCAATTGGTGTTTGAGCAATTTGGCTTTCTGGCAAGTCATAATAATATGTTTTTCTGTCAAAAACATCAAGTTCTTTTTCGTCTTTCATTTCTTCTCCATAATTCTATTTGCTCATTTTTTTGTGACCATTTTGATTGCACAATTTGGTCAACCATTTTAAAACGAATGGCTTTTGTTGTTACAAGCAAATTTTATTGCAATTTAAACTATTGCTCTTTATCTGCCTTTAAAAGTTTAATTGTTTCCTTTATTGTGTCTGGCATAACACGGTCAAAATGTTCATATGCTTTTGCAAGACAAATTCTGCCACGAGGTGTTCGTGCAATGAAGCCAATTTGTAGCAAATATGGTTCATAAACATCTTCAATGGTTGTTGCCTCTTCGCCGGTGCTTGCTGCAAGTGTGTCAAGACCAACAGGTTTCCCTCCAAAGTGGTCAAGCATGGTGAGAATGATTTTTTTGTCGGTATAGTCCAAGCCCAAACTGTCAATTTCCATAATCATTAATGCCTTTTGCGTGATGGCAAGTGTTATGGTTTGACTGTTTTCAACTTCGGCAAAATCTCTAACACGCTTTAAAAGTCTGTTGGCAATTCTTGGCGTGCCACGACTTCGCATTGCAATTTCTTTTGATGCATCATCATCAAGTGACATATTTAAAATTTTTGCCGAACGATTTACAATTGTTTTAAGTTCATCAACAGTATAGTTTTCAAGCCTTGCCAAAACGCCAAAACGGTCACGAAGTGGTGCTGACAAACTGCCTGCTTTTGTGGTTGCGCCAATAAGTGTAAATGGTTGAATTTTAAGTCTCATTGCTCTTGCGCTTGGACCTTTTCCAACCACAAAATCTAGGGCGTAATCTTCCATTGCAGGATATAAAATTTCTTCAACGCTTTTGTTTAACCTATGAATTTCATCAATAAACAAAACATCATTTTTTTGAAGGTTTGTCAAAATGCTTGCAAGGTCTGCTGCACTTTCAATTGCAGGGCCACTTGTAACTTTCATTTGAACGCCAAGTTCATTTGCAATTATGTGTGCAAGAGTTGTTTTTCCAAGCCCCGGAGGTCCATACAAAAGAACATGGTCAAGCGCCTCATTTCTGTTTAATGCGGCTTTGATAAAAACATCTAATTGAGATTTAATCTTTTCTTGTCCAACATATTCTTCAATGCGAGTGGGTCTCAATTTGTTTTCAATTTCTGCATCACTCTCATTTTTTGTGCTGGTTATAAATCTGTCATCCGTAAAATCCATAGTTCTCCTTATCAATATTAAATATCATTATGACAAACTGCGCAAAACTTTTTGAATTATGTCTTCCGCTTTGTCAGTTGGTGTTGCCAATTCTCTTATCTTTTTTGTTGCTTCATAACGGTTAAGACCAAGTGTAAGCAAAACATTGATTGCATACTCAAATTCTTGATTTTCAACACTGCCAGAATTTTGAAGTTTGTCAAGACTTGCAAAGTTTTGAACACGCTCTTTAAGTTCCAAAACAATTCGTTCTGCCGTTTTTTTGCCAATGCCTTTAACCCGTGCAATGGCTGTTGCATCACTTCCTGCAATTGCAGAAGCAAGGTCATACAAACTCATTTCACTTAAAATGGTGATTGCAGTTTTTGGACCAACGCCACTGACCATTGTGAGATTTAAAAACATTTGCTTTTCTTCTTTTGTTGAAAAGCCATACAAACTCATTTCATCTTCTTTAACATTTAAAAACGTGAAAACTTTAACATTTTGTCCAACATCTCCAAGTTTTGAAAGTGTGGTTTGGCTGACCATAATTTCAAAGCCAACTCCACCACAATTTATGGTTATTAAATTTCCATCAATATCTTCAAGTTTTCCACTAACAAAGCCTAACATATTCTCTCCTACTTAACATCATTATTGCCCAAAAATTGATTTGTTTGACTGTGCGTAATTGCAACAGCAAGGGCATCGGCGGCATCATCTGGTTTTGGAATTTCTTTAAGCCCCAAAATTGCCTTGACCATATATTGCACTTGCTTTTTTTCTGCTCTGCCAACACCGGTAAGCGCCTGCTTGATTTGAAGTGGCGTGTATTCATATAACTTGCCAATTTTTTGATAACCTGCAAGTTCAGTAACGCCTCTTGCCTGCGCAACATTTATTGCCGTTTTTTGGTTGTTTTGAAAAAACAACTCTTCAAGTGCCATGCAGTCTGGCTTATACTTGTCAATGATTGCACAAACGCTGTCATAAATATTGCTAAGCCTTAGGGGCATAACATCTTCTTTTGGTGTGGTGATAACGCCATAGTCAATCACTCTTATGTTGTATGCAGTTTTTTCAATAACTCCAAAGCCAACAATTGCATAGCCGGGGTCAATTCCCAAAATTATCATTTGCACTCCTAAAAATACAAATATATATTAAAGTTTAAATAAAAAAAAGTCAAGTAAAACAAAATGATACAGTTTCACAAACAAAACAAAATGATATAAATTTTAAATGGGATATTTACAACTTAAAAAAAGTGTGGTATCATATATTAAACTAAGGAGAAATTTATGGCAGAAAAACAAGTATATACATATCCTGATGGTTCAACACTTGTGTACTATCAACAAAACATCAACAAATGCACAGATGTAAACATTGGATTTAGAATTCCAACACTAAACATTCCAACAAGAGATGAAAACATTGGCATTTACAAAAATGTTGTGTTTTATATGTCAAAAGATTTAAACAACCCAAGCATAAGAATTCCACTTGTTAAACCCGGAATTCCACATTTTGTTGAGCATATGTTCTACTCTCCAATAAAGGGAATGAATGCACAAGAAATGGCAAAACAATTTACAAAAACAAACACCATTCACAATGCCGCAACAACACAACACTATGTTAAAACAGAGTTCAATTGTCCAAGCAAATTTTTGGAAAAAATTTTTGCAATGGAAAGCAAAATGATCTTTAGAGATGGCTATGACCACGACTATTTAGAAGCAGAAAAGAAGCCTGTTTTCCAAGAACTTGAACTTACACTTGATGAAGAAAAAGGTGGAATGGGTTGCTTTGACTTTATAATGAACAACTATTCTACTCTAACTGGCAGTGAAATTTTGGGCATGGACAAAAAAATTATTGACACATTCACTGAAAGTCAACTTGTAAAGTTTGGAAAAACATATTTCACAAAACAAAATCTTGTTATGACAGTTGTAAGCAACTTGCCTTTTGAAGAGATTAAACCACTTTGTGACAAATATTTTGTTGCAAAAGCGCCATCAATTCCTGAAACAAAAATGGAAATCCCAACAATGGTTTATGAGTGCAAAAGAGATTTTCAAATTTTGTCTGCAAATGAAGCACAAAACACTGCTTCAATTGACTTTATTTTGCAAGGCTCAAAAAACACTGAAACAAATGATTTATACTCTAACATTGAAGACTTTATTCTTTCAGATATGAATGGCAGACTTTACACAAAATTTAGAACCGAAGGTGGCTATGCCTACACTCCAATTTTCTCAACAGTAGATTTACCACAACAACCATTTAAAGTTTTTGAAATTCAAACCACAAAAGAAAATGTTAAAGTTTGCATCAAACAACTCACAAACATTTTGGACGATTTGATTAAAAATGGAATTACTGACGAAGAGTTTCAAGGCTTTAAGGAAATGTGGGAAAATAGACGTGAAAGAAAAACAAGCATCAAGCACAACTCTGCACGAATTTTGTTTGACAAAGTTATTTATGGCGAACCAATATTTGTTCATGACTTTTATGAAAAAACTAAAAACATCACAAAAGAAGAAATTAACAAATATCTTCGTGACATATATGCAAATTCAAAACTCAATATGTTTGTAACTGGAAACTTTGACGAAAAAGATGTTTTGCCAATTGAAGAAATTTTGGTAAAATATAGACCATACGACAAGTATGTTGACAAACACCTAAAAGACAAAAAGGAAATTGCTGAATTTGATGCTTATCTTTTGGAATTGGCATCTGACCCAAAAAAGAAATCAAATGAAATAAGTTTCATTATCAATGCTACCCCAGAAGAACAACAAGCCGAAGAAGAAGAAATTGAAGAAGAACAAAAGGCAAAAAAGAGCAAAAAATCAAAGAGCAAAAACGATAATAAAACAAAAAATGTAAATGAATCTGAAAACGATGATGAATTGACATTGTAACCTATTAAAATAAAAACAACCTCCAAAAAGACTGAAGGTTGTTTTTTTACAAAAAGTGACCACATTAAGTGGTCACTTTTCTATTGTTTTTGTTAGACAATTCGCTTTTTGCAAGTTGCCAATTTTTTGCTTGCAAAAACTAATGAAATTTTAATGTACTATTTCACAGTTATTGCGTTGCAAATTGCAGTGAAAGTTGTTATTCTTCTTCATCTTTCAAGTTTACATTGTGGTAAACATCTTGAACATCATCATTTTCTTCAAGTTCATCAAGCATTTTTTGGAAAACTTGATATTTGTCATCATCAAGGTCAATTGTGCTTTGTGGAACAAGATTTACATCGGCACTGATAAATGACAAACCTTTTTGCTCCAAAAAGTCTCTAACGCCATTGAATGCTGATGGGCTTGTGATGATTGTGTATTCTTCATCGCCAGTGATAACATCATCTGCGCCAGCTTCAAGAGCCCACTCCAAAAGTTCGTCTTCTGAATGGCCACAGTTTTTGTCAATCACAATTTGTCCCAAACGGTCAAACATAAATGAAACACAATTTGTGCTTCCGATACTTCCGCCGTGCTTATCAAATGCGTGTCTAATATCTCCGGCGGTTCTATTTTTGTTGTCTGTTAAACAATTTACAATAACAGCACTTCCACCAATTCCATAGCCTTCATAGGTTATGTCTTCATAGTTGCCACCACCTGCTTCACCAGATGCCTTTTTGATGCAACGATTGATGTTGTCGTTTGGCATATTGTTTGCTTTTGCCTTTGCAATGGCATCTCTAAGTTTTGGATTAGAGTTTGGGTCTGCTCCGCCAAGTTTAACGGCAACAGTGATAATTTTGCCATACTTTGTAAAAACTTTGCCACGAAGTGCGTCCATTTTTCCCTTTGTTTGTTTAATGTTATTCCACTTGCTATGTCCTGACATAAAAAATCCTTCTTTCTAAAATTTAACTAATATATTCTACTACATTTTGCAAATATTTCAAAATATTTTTAAGCATTTGTTAGATGATTGGCAATATAAAACATAATTATGCTTGCACTGACGCTTGCATTTAGACTCTCAACCCCATTTTTCATAGGAATTGAAATTGTGTTTTCAATGTAATCTTTAAGTGTTTTGCTAACGCCATTGCCTTCATTCCCAATAACAAAGCCAACACTTTGCTCAAACTTTTCAATGTCAAAAATATTTTTTCCATTCATATCAGCAACAAAAAGTTTTGCTGATTTTGAAATTTCTTTGACATCTTGATAACTTATGTGCAAAATGTCAAGTTTAAACTGGTTGCCCATGCTTGCCCTTATTGTTTTTGGGTTGAACTCATCAACGCAATCAATCAAAAGCAAAGTTTTGAAATTGCTTGCAAGTGCACTGCGCATAATTGCGCCCATATTGTCTGGGTTTTGCAAACAATCAAGCACCAAAAATGGCTGTTTGATTAAGTCATTTAAACTTTTTTTGCAAACCAGTTTTTCAAAAACTGCAACATAACCATCTGGCGAAATTGTTGAACTTATTTCCTTAAGCACATTTTGTGAAACAAAAATAACTTTTTCAGCATATTTTGAAAACAAATTTTTGACATCTTGTTGCACAAAAATATAAACAGGTTCAAGGCCACAAGCAAGTGCTTCTTCAATCACTTTTCTTGTTTCGGCAACAAAAAGCCCTGTTTCTTCTCTATACTTTTTTTGAAACAGTTTTTTTGTTTCAACAATTTTGCTGTTTTGCTTTGATGTTACAATTTCCATAAAACCTTCCAAAAACAAAAAACTTGGCTTTTGTGCAACCAAGTTAATTTGTTACTTTGCTTCTTTTGCTGTTTTAACAAGTTCTGCAAAAGCCACAGAATCTGTTGCTGCAAGGTCTGCAAGAACTTTACGGTTCAAATCTACATTTGCAACTTTAAGACCATGCATAAATTTGCTGTAGCTGATGTCGTTAAGTCTGCAAGCAGCGTTGATACGAGCAATCCAAAGACTTCTCATATCTCTCTTTTTAAGTCTTCTGCCAACATAAGCATGGCGACGACTTCTCATAACTGATTCTTTAGCAACACGATACAACTTGCTGTGTGAACCACGGAAGCCTTTTGCTGCTTTTAATGTTTTTCTACGCTTTTTCAAAGCATTTACACTTCTTTTAATTCTCATTTCACTTACTCCTTACGCTTGTATCATTGTTCTAACAGTAGCGGTTTCCTTTTTGCTGTTAAGTTGTTCGCTCTTTCTTAGAATTCTCTTTCTCTTTGTTTCTTTCTTTGTCAAAATATGACGACGATTTTGTTTTGCGTGCTTAATGTGTCCACTGTTTGTAACAATGAATCTTTTTCTAGCCGCTCTTCTTGATTTTTGTTTTGGCATAATTTTTCTCCTTTAAGATTATTTTTTTGGTGCTAATATCATGTTTATGTCCTTACCTTCTTTGTAAGGTTCTTTTTCAATAACTGAACAGTCGCTAATGAGACTTGCAAATTGTTTAAGTGTTTCCATACCCTTGTCGGTGTAGGCATTTTCACGGCCATAAAGACGCATATTTGCCCTAACTTTGTTGCCCTTTGCAAGAAATTCTCTTGCTTGCTTTGCACGATATTGAACATCATGCTCGCCAATGTTAAGACCAAATCTGATTGTCTTTAATTCAACAACTTTTTGCTTGCTTTTTGCTTCTTTTTCACGCTTTTCTTGTTCATACTTATACTTGCCATAGTTCATCACTTTGCAAACTGGTGGTTGAGCATTTGGAGAGATGTTTACAAGGTCAAGTCCTTTTTCTTCAGCAACTTCCAAGGCTTCCCTTAAACTAACAATTCCAAGTTGCTCTCCACTTTCACCAATAAGTCGAACATTTTGTGCACGAATTTGTTTGTTGATTAATAAATCTTTGATAATTAGTTCCTCCCAATCCACAAAAAAAGTGGACAATATTTCTTAAAAGAATTATCCACTTAAAAAACTATCTTGCGATAGAAATTATTTATTTTGTGACCTAATCTGGCAATGCCGACTGGTGAGAAGTGGATACTTCTTCTTAAAAACAAATAAATAATATCACACAAAACAAGTCTTGTCAACGCTTTTTTGACAAATTATAAACTTGTAGCTTCATTTTTTACCATTTCAATAAATTGTTCAATTTTCATTGTTTCTTGTTTGTTGCCACGCATTCTAACAGTTACAACATCTGCTTCTTTTTCCTTGTCGCCCAAAACAATCATGTAAGGAATTTTTTGTGTTGCGGCTTCTCTAATCTTGTAACTTATCTTTTCATTTCGGTCATCGTTTTCAACTCTTATGCCAGCCTTTTGCAATTTTTCATAAACTGATTTTGCATAGTCAAGGCTACTTTCGGCAACATTCATAACCTTTGCTTGAACTGGTGCAAGCCATGCTGGCAAAAGACCTTTTGTTTCTTCAATCAAAAAGGCAACAAAACGGTCAAGTGAGCCCAAGATTGCACGATGAATTACAACCGGTCTAACCTTTTCATCAATGTCATTTACATATTCAAGTTCAAATCTCTCTGGAAGTTGATAGTCAAGTTGAATTGTTGAAAGTGTTACATCATGACCAATTGCGCTCTTAACTTGAACATCAATTTTTGGTCCATAAAAGGCTGCTTCACCCTTTGCTTCATAAAATTCGGCGCCCGTTTCTTTCAAAATTTCACGAAGTGCGCTTTCGCTCTTTTCCCAAAGGTCATCATTGCCAAAATATTTTTCGCTGTTGGCACTATCTCTAAGTGAAAGACGGAATTTGTAGTTTTTAAAGCCAAAGTCATTGTAAACATCTAAAATAAGTTTTATAACGTTTTCAACTTCACTCTTAATTTGGTCAGGTCTGCAGAAAATGTGGCTGTCATTTTGAGTGAATGCTCTTGTTCTTTCAATTCCACAAAGTGAACCACTGGCTTCATACCTAAAATCATTTGCAATTTCGGCAATTCTAATTGGAAGGTCTTTGTATGAATGCAAACTATTTTTATAAATCATCATGTGATGTGGGCAATTCATTGGACGCAAAACATATTCTTCATCATCAAGTTTCATTGATGGGAACATATCATCTTTGTAGTGGTCCCAGTGACCAGAAGTTTTGTATAAATTTACACTGCCGATTGATGGTGTCATAACGTGCTTGTAGCCAAGGGCAAGTTCTTTGTTCATGATGTAGTCAGACAAAGTTCTTCTCAAAATGAAGCCATTTGGAAGCCACATTGGAAGTCCTCTGCCAACAAGGTCAGAAAACATAAAAATTCCAAGTTCTTTGCCAAGTTTTCTGTGGTCACGTTGAGCTGCTTCTTCAACAAGTTTAAGTTGTGCTTTAAGTTCATCTTTTGTGTCATAGCAATAAACATAAACTCTTTGCATCATTTTGTTTTTTTCACTGCCACGCCAATATGCGCCACTAACTCTGTCAATTTTAAACGCAACATTTCTAAGCATTTTTGTGTTTTCAACATGAGGCCCACGGCAAAGGTCGTCAAAAACATTGCCAAGATGATAGATGCTAATTTCTTCGCCTTGTGGCAAGTCGTTTATAAGTTCCAACTTATATTTTTCATCGGCAAAAAGTTGAAGTGCCTTTTCTTTTGAAACCACTTCTTTTGTCATATCCAAATTTTGATTTATGATTTCGTGCATCTTTTGTTCAATCTTGTCAAAATCTTCTGGCGAAATTGTTTTGTCCATGTCAAAATCATAATAAAAACCGGTGTCAATTGCAGGTCCAATGCCAAACTGAACATTGCCATACAACTGCTTTATTGCGCCAGCCAAAACATGCGCCATTGTGTGACGCTTAACGTTAATTTCCTTTTTGTATCCTTCGCTATCCATAAAATCTCCTTTCAATCAAATTAAAAACGCCCTTTGCAAAACGCAAAGGACGATATTTACCGTTGTTCCACCTTTTTTCATCACAAATGTGACCTTATTTCATCAAATTGCTGTGATGTCAGCCAAAGTAAAAAAGTGGTTTCGCCCTCACTCTTTCAATGATTTGTCTTTCAGCCACGAACAAATCTCTCTAAATTGCAGTTTGTGCACTACTTGTCTTTTTTTTAACCTTTAATTCAATTGTATTTTCATTATAATAGTCTAAAAAATTTTTGTCAACCACTTATTCCAAAAATTTAACTCTATCTCCAAAAACTTGATATAGGTCAGAAATGAAATGCACACTAAATTTTTTATAGCCTTTAATTTCAATTTTTTCTGGAAATTCGTAAATCAAAGTAAAAAGCGTGTTGTCAGCATCGGTTCTGCCTAAAAAAGATTTTTGTTTTTCAACAACTTTTCCATCATCAAAAATTTTCATCTCTCCACTTTTAAGCAAAAGTTTAAGGCACTTTTTGTCACTTTTTATGCCATTCATCAAAAATTGCATAAGTTCTTTTTTAATGGCATCATCAACCAAAAACAATGAATTTTGGTTTATCAAACTTCCAACATCTTGCCAGCGTTTTTCTATGTCGGTCAATTTAAAATGCACAAAAGAATTTAAGTATAACTCTTCAATTAAACTTAAACGTGAAACAATTTCTGCAATGTCACTTTTAATGTCCATGCAATACAAAACATACAGCAAAAAAATGTTGCCTTTGTTTGAAAGATTAAAGTTGTCAATTTTGCTTGTGATATTTTTTGGTTTGTAATGCATACAAATAATGTTTGCAATTGCCTTTTTAATTGCCAAGATATTGCTGTTGTAAGTTTTTTTGTCAAACGCCATCATAAGCACAAAATCATCTTTAAAAGTGCCAATAGCCACGCAATTTAATTCATTTTTCAAAAGGGTTTTCAGCCAAATTTTAAAGTTTTCAAAATATGGCAAAAGCGACCTGTTAAAGTAAAGCGAAAACTCCCACATAAACACTCCCTTATGTATTCTATGCCAAAAAAAATTTGTTACTCTTTTGCGACAAAAAAAGTGCAAAAATTTTTTTGCCAAAAAAACAAAACTAAAACTAGAAGCCAAACGTCAAATAAAAATTTATAAAACTAAAAGCACAATTTTTAATTAAAAACGCCAATAAAATAAAGCACTAACATTTAGCACAAAACAAAAAAACATCACAACAAGTTTGCACTTAATTGCGATGTTTTATTTATATTAAAATTTGCGAGTTGTTTTTTAAGCATTTTTGCACCAATTGAGAATTGGTTTCAGTTTTTAACAAGCACAGAATCCACACAAAGTTTTCCATTTAAAACTTTTATTGCCACCTTGTGATTTGAATTTTTAAGCCCACTCATAACATAGGCAAATTGTATGTCATTGCTCTTGTCCAAATAAAGTTCTGTTGATTTGCCATCAACTGTCACTCTAATTTTGCAAGCATTGTCTTGCAAAGCACGCAACATAAAACCAGTGCCGGTAAAATTAAACTTAACAATGCCATTACCCTTCATAACAAAGCTATATGATGCTTCTGCACTTTGCTTTGTAAATGTTTGGTTTGATGATTTCTCCCTAAAATAGCCAAGGTCATAAGGCGAAATTTCTGTGCCAGCAAATGTGTCCGTAAAATCTATGCTCGAAATTGTAACATACTTGTTGCCAGAAGATTGAGACTTTGTATCAGTTATGTAAAGTTTATAATACCTAAACTCTGCCTCATCAAAGCTTGCAGAAACAGTATTGCCAGAACAACCCAAATTGGTATAATTCCCAAGCAAATTCCACTTTTTGTTGTCCAAACTGCCAAACAACTTAAATGTGACTGGCAAGTTGTATTGTCCTTGTGTTCTTGAAGTGATTTTTATGCTGTTGTATCTTGCAGTTTTTTTCATATCTGCAACAAGAATAAATGGATTGCTTTCGCTTAAAAAGTTGTTCCTGTTATTATGGAAAAATGTTGATGGATTGCCATCAAATATGTTTTCAATTTTTGTTGTATTGTCCCAAGGGTTCATATTTGCACTAACAAGCGAATGACTGCCACTTGATGTGCTAGAAATTAAATATGACTCGTTATAAACGTGCTTATACAACTCATTTGAAGTGAAGTCATTGCTTGGCATAAGCATATCATTTGTGCACAAAATGTTGGTTGGAACAGTTGCCATTTTTGGATTTTCATCATCTAGGCACGCAAGACCCAATTCGGTGAAGGCATCATTGGCATAGTGCCTAGACAAAGTTATCTCTCTAAAATAAACATAATCGCCAGCGTTAAGTGTTAATTTTGTCACATTTTCGCCATCAAGAACAAAGCCACCATGGTCACTGTTAAATGACATAACTTGTGCAAGTTTGCTCTTATCATTAACTGCAAGATAAAGTGTGTTATTGCCTCTTCCACTTCTTAAACAAATTGCATAATTGCCAGTTTTTGCAATGTAAATCTTGCCTTCAACAATTCCAACTTGTTTGTTTGCAAGTCCGTTTAAAAATGTTGATGTGCTGTTGTATTTTTGAACACTAGAATAGCCATCAAAGTTATTGTTTAAAGCTTCTTCTACATTTGAATACTTAACATCACCAGCATAAGTATATTTGGTCACTTCAACCTGATTTTTGTCATATTGCCTAAACGCAAGCGTAAGTGTTACATCTTTGGTTGTATATTTGTCACTCTTCAATGAAATTGTAACTTTAATAGTTCCAGAATCATCTGCACTGCCTGGAACATAGTTATATTTGTTTTGACCAATCTTTACAATTTTGCCACTTTTTGGCTGTGTGATATTTTTGATTGCAAAGGTGAAGTCACTTGGCAAAATAAGTCTTTCATTAAAGTCTATTTCCTGCGTTTTCCCTCTTTCAATTCTATATGGTCTTACCGTGTTAACAAAAACTTGTTTGCCAATTGAGTAATAATCTCTGCCAGTTTGAAAAACTGTTGCGACTGGAACAAAAACAATTCTGTCCTTTGTGTCATAAAGTGCCTTTTTGTCATCAGAAATTTTTTGACCTAAAAGTTTTTCAAAATAGTATGTAAAATTGTAGCCAGTTGCATTTGAAAGTGCTTCATACCAATTGTCAACACCAAAGCCGTTTTGAAGCCTTGTTGCTTTTGCAAAAGTGTCAACACCAAATGAGTGAATTAAATCCGCATAGGCATTTAAAGAACTTTGAGTTTGGTTGTTTGATGCGTTTGCTAGTGTTTCTCTTAAACTTCTTGATGGGTCAGTAAATCTTTCCCAACCACCAAGTGTTGAGTCGTTTAACGACCTTTTGTCAGATATTTTTGTGTATGACACATAACTAAGTAATGATGTTGCATTGTTTGTCACTTCGTTTGTTTTAGAACTTTCCATACCATAGCTTTGATACAAGTGATTGTATTCGTGAATGTTGCCCCAAAAACCATCTGTTACCATTGAGTTATAGTTAAGTGATGCCGGCATCCAGTTGCATGGAGCGTTAATCCACGAATGTCCACCTTGAAATGCACACGCAGAACCAGCAGCAACAAAGCAGTCAAAAACATAGCCCACACCGATTGTTGCATTTGCTGAACATGGCACTTGCCTACTTGTTCTAATTATCTTTTCCCACAAATCTCCAACTTTAACCAAGTTGTCATAGTCAAAATTTGCATATTTTGTTGGTCCAGAAAATCTCACACCCAAATCCCAAATTTCATAGTCATAATATGGTGCAGAATAATTTTTCATCTCTTCCACTTCTTCTCTTGTTGTTTGACCATGTATATAGTGCGCATAAGGCACAGCTCCAGAAATTTTGACTGAGAATTTATTGTTGAAATTTGCAGGGTAAATGTAAATTGGTCCACCAAGTGGACTGCCAACATAAGCAGTTTCTGTTTTAATTGTTAAGGAGTGACTTATGACCGGCATACGACAAAAATCATTGCGCGCCTTCCAAATGTTGTTAACATTGTTGCGATGGCTAACCTGTCCAATATAAACCGTTAAACCACCAGTTTTTTCTAGGTCAGCCTTTGACATTTCAATTTTGACAACTTCCCCAGCAGGAGCATACAAACCAGTTACATAATTTCTAACTTCACGTGGAGAAATTGTAATGTTTCTTATAACTGCTTTTTCATCATCTTTTACATCGCCATAATACATACCAACACTTGATGTGTGTTTGTATAATTTTTTGCCAGTGGCAACGCCATCAAGATACAAATTGCCATCACTATCCATTGAGTTGTATGTTGTGCTAGATGCCAAAATTTGTGAATTTTCAGCCAAGATGTTGTCCTTTTCTTCATCTGTAATTGAGCTTAAACTTGTGCCGTAGGTTGGGTATCTAGCATTAAGCCCTTCATTTGATGTTTCAGTTGGAATTTTCCTATCACAAAACCCTACATCTTTGCTCCATTGACCAATTTTGCCATTGAAGCCAGCATCTACGCTAATTTTTTCATCTGTATCTCTATTTGTCACAAGCTTAATTGCAAGTGTTGAAAAGCCAGTTAGCACAAACAAAACAGCACAAACAATAGCAATTATTTTTTTCTTTTTCATCATTTCTCCTATTCGCAAAGCATAATAGCATAAAGTAACATTTTTGAAAAGACTTTTTTAACAATTTTCTTTCAAAATTTTGGCAATAATCTAATATTAAAATATTCATCAAATTTAACACCTATCTTTGGGACTTTATGTTTGCATTTTGCTTTAATGAATTTTTCTATTTTCTCGGAAGATACCAAAATATACTTGCATAATCAAAATGTCACACAAAAATTTGTTTGAAGCATTTTCAACTTTAAAAAATTTTTCGTTTGCAATTAAAAAAAATTGTTTTAGCAACTTACTGCTTGTTGCTTTGCAACAAATTTAGACCAACAAAAAATGGCATAATTAAATGCCATTATAGTTCAAGGCCACAATCTTCTTTACAATCGTTTTTTGCTTCTCTTTTTTTAGATTTGCCAATATTGGAATTATCCGAAAAATGCTTTTCTTCAATGGCAAGTGGTTTTTTGTTTGGTTTAATCATTTCTAAAAGTAACATTTCTTTTTTGTTGTTTAGCAAGTTTGATGCAAGTGTCAAGGCATCTTCATCAAAGGCATCTTTCAAAAAATTGTTGCATTTTGAAAAATCTCCGCCATTTGGTGCTGATATTTCCGCATCAAGTTCTGAGATATTGTTTACATTTATGCCATTTAGGTAACCCCTTATGGTGCTGTTGCGCCACAAATAGCCATAGTCATCTGTATTGTTCAAATAAAAAGGAATTCCACCCATTAAGCAGTTGCTTGCAGTAACATCAACATAATTTTCCTCTTCAGAGCCATTTGGATTGACTGTTTTTGGCAAATAATCAAAGTTATTTACTAACCATTGTATTGGTTCAACCCTAAACCAATATGCATCACCCGATTGAATATTTGTTCCATCTTTAAAAACACGGTTGCCACGCACATTTTCATTTTTTGCCAACACATATCTCTTGCCACCATATTCAAATTCTGGCTGAGAATATATTTTGCCGGTTGCATCAACATTGCTAAAATATGTTTTGCCGGTTGGTTTTAATGATTTTGAACTATACAATTTGTTTAATTTTTCATTTAGTTGTTTACCTACATAAGTTTGAGGAAAACATCCAAATTTAAACCCGTCATCTTTGATGTTTTCATTCAAAAACCTTATACCAAACTTATTTTTTTGCTCAAAAGACTTAATCTTTTTAACGCTTAAGTGCATTCTTGGTCTAACGGCATTTTTCAGTTGAAAAACTCCTGCACCATCACAATACTCCACTTTGCCTAATTTTGAAAAATAAAATAGTTTGTGAGGTATTTGAAGTTTTAGCAAAACAGCCGATGCTTGTCTAAGCCAGCAATCACAACCCTCATCTTTTGAAATTCTGTCACTGCCATCTAAAAACAATGTTGCATAATCAGTTGGTTGTACTATATGTTTTGCGTCATCAAACATATTTGCAATGAAATTTATGTTGGAATCAATAAAAACAAAATTATCTGTACAAAAAAAGCAAGGCTCTTTTATAAAAACACTTTCATTTATTTTTGTCTTTTCAACAAATTCAACTAATTTCATCGCTTCTCCTAAATTGGTATTATTATATCACAAACAGACATAAATTTCAATAGTCCATTTTTGTTGCAAGTACTTTTCAATTTTTGGAACAAAAATTATAATTTTAAAATATATTTTATTTCTTACACACAAATAAAAATACATCTTTTCAAAAATAAGTTTTTTATTTTAAATTACAAAACAAAAATGACATCAAAATTATGATGTCATTTGTTTTACTTTTGTTTTTGGAACTTTCCGTTCTTTTTGTGAACGCTTAGGTCGGCGTCTTTTTTCTTTGCAAGGTCTTTTGCAACTTCCAATGCTTCGGCTTTTGTTGCACAACGTCTGCTTGCACGCTTTCCGCCATCAATCTTTACAACCCAATTTTTTTCTTCTTTGTCATAAACAACTCTGTATGTTTCATCAGTTTTTGTAGTTTCTTTTGTCATTTTTTCTTCCTTTGTTTCTTCCTTTTCAGGTTCCACATTTTCTGCATTTTTTTGAGTTTGTTCAGGCTTGTTTTCAGTTGACTTTACTTCTTTTTCTGTTTTGTCTTCAACTGGCTTTGCAACTTTTTCATCTTGCTTGTTTACTTTGTTGTCGGCAACAGATGCAACCTTTGCAGGTTCCTTTTTCTCTTGCTTTTCTTCTGGTCTAGTTGTGCTTTGCGTTTTCTTATCTGTTGCAGGTTTTTCTTCTTTTTTTGCAGGTTCTTCAAGAGTGTGTTTAAGAACAGCCTTTTTTGAAGCCTGCTTTTGTTTTTTGTCTTCTGTCTTTGGCTTTGCAGTGTTTTCTTCAACAACAATTTTTGCATCAATTTTCTTTTCTGGTTCTTTTTTGTTTTTACTGCATAGTGCAACAATCAAAACAATCAAAGCAACAAGAGCAATTATTCCAATCAAAAAATAAACCCAATTTTCTTTAATAAATTCCATATTTACCCTCTATCTTTTGAATCAACTAACTTACAAAGATTTTTCTTCTTCATTATCTTTGATTTGTGCTTTCTTTGAACGTTTTCCAAAAAACTTTTTGCGCTTTGGTTTTTCAAATTCAAAGTCATCATCATCAATGCCAGCCAATTTGTTTTGATTTTCGGCAATGTTCAAAAGTTCCTCATATAAATTTTTATCATAAACCATAAATTCACCTCACTAAAAGTTTAACACACGTTTGACCAAAAGTCAATATGCAAAATAAAATTGATTTACATAAATATACATCTAAAAGTTATCAATATATCATACTGCATCTGTAAATTTTTAGCGTATAAACTTTCAACACAATTTAAAGCAATAACCTTGCAAAAATTAGCCATTAGTGATATAATAACATAAAATAATATATTAAAGGTGAAATAAATTTTTATTATGACAAACTTAAACTTATACAAATTTTTCTGCTGTGTTGCAGAAGAAAAAAACATTTCAAAAGCAAGTGAAAAACTTTTTGTGTCACAACCTGCCGTTTCATTTTCCATAAAAGAACTTGAAAAAGAAGTTGGACAAAAATTGTTTGTGCGAAAAAGCAAGGGCGTTGAACTGACTTTGTTTGGAAAAATTTTGTATGACAATGTGAAAGGTGCAATTGACAAGTTTGATGAAGTTGAAACATTGTCACAAAGGTTTGGCAAAATTGAACAAGGCATTGTGAGAATTGGTGCAAGCTCTTCAAATATGAACCAAGTTTTGCTAAACTTTTTGTCACAGTTCGCAAGGCTATACCCCAACATTCAAATTTCAATGGAGCGTGGAACAAAAGAACAACTCATTGCCCAGCTATACAACAACGCTTTGGACATTATTTTTGTTGACAACGGCGACTATGTTTGCAGGTTTAACCAAATTAAAAAATTTGATGTGACCTATCAATTGATTGGCGACAAAAAATATAAACAAAAATTTTCATCTGAAAACTTGGACATAAACAATTTCCCTATTGAAGAACTTATGCTACCAAGCAAAAACAACAATTCACGCATCACAATAGACAGTTTTTTTGCAAAGCGTGGCATCAAACTTTTGCCAAAATATGAACTTGACAACTACATTTTGCTTTATGAGTTTGTTAAACAAGGTTTTGGAATGGCGTTTGTAAACAAAGAATATTACAAAAATGCCATAAACTCTGGCGAAGTTGAAATTATATATCCAAAATTTTCAATTTGCGCAAGACAAATTGTTTGCTTAACCAACAAAAGCTCACTAAACCCAGCACTTGAAAAGCTTGTTGAAATTATAGAAAAATCTTAACATAAAAAAGCCAATCAAATTGTTTGATTGGCTTTTTAATCATTTGCAAAGCCCATTTTCTTCATTCAAATTGCTCATCAAAAAATCTATGTTAGGCATTTGCTTGCACTTTTCTGGTTCGTCATAATATATTCCAAGCATATCTTCAAACTTGTCAACCTTTTTCTTCAATGCATCAAAGTTGTTGTTTTTGAAAGATGCACCTGTATAAGTAAAATATTCAAAATCACACTTTCCATCAAATTTTTGCCAAGCCACCAAAACGCCAGTTCCACAAACCAAAGCATTTATGTCATAAATTGTGTTTTCCATTTCGTTCAATTCATTTTCTCTTATGCTAAAAAGTCGTTCGCCATTGTTTTTCATAAAGCAAATGTCAATCTCGTTGCCCTTTTTGTATGTTAGCAAAGCACCAGATGAATAAAACTTTGCACTGTTTTCGCCACTTATTAGTGGATTTGGATTTTGCTCAACATACCTAACACAACTTTCCAAATTTGTGTTAAATAGGCAACCTTCCCCATCAAAATAAAAATGTTTGTTTTTTGTTTGAGTTAAAAATTTCATATTCTCTTTCCTTCCTTTCGCAACCATTATAACTCAACAAATCTATAAAAACAATAACAAGAAATTTATGTTTGTTATAAAATTTGTTTATGGCAAAAACATGTTCCAAAGCAGAAAAAAAATATTCCATAGGCAACAATTTTAAATAATATTCTGCTCAAATTTTGTATAGCGAATGTATATTAAAATATTCATATATATTTTGGAAATTGATTTCACGCTTTCAAAATTTGGTTAGTAAGAATAACGCTTAAATTTTTTGTGATATGCCAACAAAAAAGTTAGTCCTAATAGACTAACTTTTTTTGAAAACTATTTGCCACAATTTTTTGCTCTTGTTGTTTTAGATGCAGAAGTGTGGCTACGAGTTGTTTTTCCCATACGGCTTGATGTTTCCATTTGGGTAGAACTTGTTCTTGCACGCTTTGAAGCAGCAGATGTTCTGTTTGCTCTTTTTTCGGCAGCAGAAGTTCTATTGCACTTTGAATTCTTCATAATAGTTTTCACCTCCTATATATTGCAAGGCTTGATTCCTTACACTATTAGTTTTGGCTACTATAAAAAAAACATACAATATTTATTTGGTAAATTATTCTAAAAGTGACAATTGTTGGGAAGAAAACATATAATCATTTGCAAAGCCAACATGTGCTTTTTAATGTCAAAATTATTGCAAAAAATTTTTTGCAACAACGCCATATTTTTAAACAATTCATTTGTGTAAAACAAAGCAAACTATCTTGATGCTTTCAAATTGAGGCAACGATGTCAAAAACACCACTCTTTTAAAAAAATAAAAAAATAATAAAAAAGTTTGTTAAAGTTCTTGATTTTTTGTTTTTGATTTGGTATTATATAAGAGTTAGCAATAAAGATATGGGAGCTTAGCTCAGTTGGGAGAGCATCTGCCTTACAAGCAGGAGGTCATAGGTTCGAGCCCTATAGCTCCCACCATTCATTATTGCTAACTTTATTATGCGGGAGTGGCTCAGTGGTAGAGCGTTTCCTTGCCAAGGAAAATGTCGCGAGTTCGAATCTCGTCTTCCGCTCCAATTGTGGCTTAACCAAGTGTTAAAGCCATTTTTTGTTGCATTCAATTATCCTACAAACTTTTTCGCCAAAACTCTTGTAAACATTTTGCTACTAAATTCATAAATAAACTATGTGCTGTAAAAATTAAGCAAGCAAAATTTGTGACACTTATAAATCAATACATATTGACTTGTATAAAAATCAATTGCTAGCAAATACTCTTTTCATATCATTTGCATTTAGCTTTGGAGCAATAAAGCTACTCCACATTATTTTAATAATTTATCTTTGCAAACAAATTTGAAATTACTTGAAAATTTGCACTAGCATATTCATAAAATTTAAATGTTATACTTCCGGTTTTAATAAACACCAAATTTACTAACGCACAAACACACAAACAAAACTCCAAAAAACAATTTAAAAACATTTAAAGTTGAATGTTCACAAAATTGTTGACAAATTGCTCAATATTTGGTATCTTAAATATGTTGTGTGGCACCATAGCCAAGTGGTAAGGCAGAGGTCTGCAAAACCTTCATCCCCAGTCCGAATCTGGGTGGTGCCTCCAAATTGCCGAAATGGCGGAATCGGCAGACGCAAGGGACTTAAAATCCCTCGAGAGCAATCTCATGCCGGTTCAAGTCCGGCTTTCGGCACCAATTTTAGGGGTTTCTGCCCCTTTTTTTGTTTTTGTATAAAGTTGCTAAACTGCTACATTTTACTAGCGATTTGGCAACTTTTTGTTTTTCGTCGTTTTTAGTCAATTCCCAAAATTTTGGTATCAAATTTGGTATCATTTTTGGTATCAACTAATTTCGTATATAATAAAAATTATTATATAACTTTTGAATTTTATCTTTTGTTGAAGTTTTGTCTATGTCTGTATAAGTATCAAGTGTCATTGAAATTTGGGCGTGTCCTAACCACTCTTGCACTTGTTTGGGCGGTGTGCCTAGCGTGAAGTGATTTGTTGCAAATGTATGTCTTAATCTATACAACAATGGGTTCTTTATTCCAGCTGTAATGCAAATTGTTTTGAATTTCCTTGAAACATAACTTTCAGATTGCACTTCATTTTTTGCAAAATATTTTTGTAAATATTTCCCAAATGGCTCACTGATTTCAATTTGTCTGTGCAATGCGTTTTCATTTTTTGTCCCAAAAATATTTACTAATTTGTTTGTAAAATCAAAATTAGCTTTATTTGGAAGTTCGTTCGGTCTGCACCCACATAGCAAATATATCATTATTTCGTGCTCTATATCAGTTCCTTTTATTGCGTTTAATATTGCAACTTGTTCTGCGTATGTATATGCATTGTTTTTGCATTTTACTTTTTTGTCTTTAATAATTGCTTTAAACACATTGCGTGTTGTTATACCAGTATCGTATGCTTTTTGCAAAAGTGCATTGAAATAGTTGCATATTTTCTCTTTTGTCCTGCATCTAGGCAAGGTGTTTAAATATTCTTGTATTTGTTCGGTTGTTAGACTTTTTATTTTAGTTTGCCCAAGTATATTGTTGATTCTCGTTATAAAACTTTTAATATCGCTATATGTTCTTGCTCCAACAAAAGGTTTTTTAAATTTTTCTAACCATATTTGACTATATTGTTCCAAAGTGTAATCATTTATTTTTTCTTTTGGTTCAACTTTGATTTTGCCTTTTTTTATTTTTTGCAAAATCTGCATTGCATCTTCTTTTGTTCGAGCATATTTTATAACTCTTGTTCCATTTATAACTTTTCTTATAACGTATCTTCCGTCACTTCGTTTTGTTATGTTTTTCATATCGTCTCCTTTTTGATTAAAATCAGAGACTTGATACCTTAATTTGTCGTTTTCAAAATCAGTCCAACCTTTATACATCAATTCAAGCAACTCAGTTTGCTTTGATATATTTAACAGCAGTTTTTGAAAATCGCTTTCGTTAAAATTTATATTCACTGTTTTCTCCTAAAATTTATTTTTAAATAAAATTTAGGTGGTGGACTTCTTGCACTATAAATTTATTGCAGTTTTTTATTTGCTTTGTTCTTGCAATATATGTGTCATATAGCCCAAAACTATTGCTGTGTTGCTTTCGCTTAATTTTTCAAGCACATAAACACAGCCCTTTTTTAATTCACTAAAACTACTTAGGTCAATAACCCCTTTTGTTTCGTGTTCACAAAGATAATCAAGTGTTACGTTGTAATAATCGGCAAGTTGGAATAATGTTTGTATTGATGGTTCTACTTGTCCTAGTTCATATTTATTGTAATTCAATCTAGGTATTCCTATTCTTTTTGCTGTTTCAGTTTGAGTTAGCCCTTTTTGTATTCTTAATTCTTTTAATCTCATTTTTTCTTCCCCTCCATTAAAATTGTGGTTAAAAATTTAGATTTTTGCAAACAAAATGATAAAAAAAATATAATTGATAAAAAAATTATCAAAAAATTATTGACAATGATAAATATATTATCTTATAATGTTTATGTTTGATAAAATTATTATCAAAAAGGGAGAAATAGAAAATGAACAAACAAGAAATTTATTCAAAGCTTAAAACAACAAAGGGCTACAAACAAGCTCTTGATTACAAAGTATGGTGTTTTAACAACAACCTAAACGCCAACGCTGTTGCCACATTAAACGCTTATTTCAAGGCGGTAACATTATGAACAAAAAATTGTTATCAGAAAACATGAAGAAAATTAAAGAACTTCAAAATGAAAATTTGGCGTTAATTGAAAAACTTAATATTAAAGATAAACAAATTCAAAAACTCGTTAAAGAAAACTTGATGTTGAAAGCAGGTATTGAAAATGGAAAATAACGAAGATTTTGACATTGTTGAAGTTCTCAATGTTCCGCTCGATTACTCGCCAGTGCAACAAGTTAAAGGACTTGATGAAATGCTTGTTCCAAATCCAGATAGGGACGAACTTGATGCACTTGAATTTGAAATTCGAATGTCAATCAAGCGAACTGAAAATAACTTTTTAAAGGTCGGTGAAAAGTTAAAAACTATTTGTGATAAGAAACTTTTTAAAGTAAAGCACTATTTAACGTTTGACCAGTATGTTAATGGTGAATTTAAATTTTCAACAACTACCGCATATAGACTTATAAAATGTTATGAGTTTATAAATTGTGGCGACGTCGCCACTCTTAAATTTCAAAAATGCAATTTCAGCCAAATGACAGAACTTGTTACTATACAAGATGCTGAACTTCTTCAACTTATTGATCCAAAAATGTCAGTTGTGAAGATAAGAGCCATTAAAAAGAAATATTATCAATCTCAGCAAAACAACAATGTATCGAAACTTGCTTCTGCAATGAATATTGAGCAAAAGCCAAAGCCAACACATGCAGAAAAGGTAGCAAGTTTTGTTGAAACAATTAAGGCGCAAGAAAGTCAAGAGATATTGCCACTTAAACTCAAAAACAAAAAAGAACGCTTGGAGTTCTTGAAAGACTTCACAAAAAACGATTGGCGAATGATTGGAAGTATTCAAGAACTGCATCTGCAGATATTTAGGCGAAAATGTAAAAACAATATTTCAATTGTTTGTTTTCATGTTTTGGACGCAAGTCTTGGTGGAAACAAATACTTGATTTACATACCAGACAAGTCAATTGACTATGGTTACAAATATCCAACCGGTCCGCTCGATTTATTTGGACAATCAGAAAATTCTGTTGTTGAGTTCTTAACGCAATTTAAAAACAGAATTGAATAACTTAACTTTTCAAAGGGAGATATGTCTCGGTGGTATTGACCTATTTCGTTTTTTTCTCCCTTTGGAAAAATGCATCTGCATCGTTGCATAATAAGAGGTCACACCTCTACCGAGACAGCCATTTAATGTTTCCCCGGGCTTCGTAAAGTCCGGGACCAATAGCAGGTCCGGAACTGCTAAAAAAAGAAATAAGGAGTTATTATGGCAAGAAAAAAGAAACAAAAAAAGTTTAGTTCTGCCGAACAATTAGCGTACAATCTTGGTCAAGCTAAGCGTGTTCAAAAAAGCATTGACTCAGGCAAAGAGTCAAGAGTTCTAGACGCTTATCGCAGAGGTTTGCAAGGCAAATCTACTAAAAAAACAAGAAAATCACTATATGGTGATTAGTTAATATTTAATCCAAATTTGCGACGTCGCAAAAAAAATGCGTTTCGTCTTTTTTGGCAATCATAAAATTTAATAAAACTAGAAATCTAGGCAAAGTGTCCTAGTCCACAGCCGGTAGTTGAAGCCGGTTAAATAAATATGAAAAATAATAAAAAAACATTATACAAAATATATTGTGGAACTAATGGAAAATGGTATACATATCATGACAAAACAAAAGCAGAAAATTTAATGAATAAATTAAAAGCTTGCAATTTTCATACAGAAATGATTGTTATAGAACCACAAAAAGAAATAAAAAATGAACAAATAAAGTTAATATAAGGAGATATTTAAAATGGCATTTGTAAAACCAATTAGAGAGCAAGGAATTGTAATCAGTAAAACATATAAGGAAGCAAGAGAAGCACGCACAGATATGAATGGCAGAGAGTGGCCTGCAACAGAAGAAAAATTTTTGATTGAAGTTATCAGTTGTGATGAAGATGACTTTAATAATGAAACTGGTATATTGAATGGCACTCGTGCCGAATATCCGGTTGATCAAGAAACATTCGAGCAGGTTAAATTTGGTGACTGGGCAAAGGTTAAGTATGTTGCGAGCCAATTTCAAGACAAACTTTCTATCCAACCAAAGGAATTTGCTTTGATAGTAAAATAATGCGTAATTAACCAACCATTTGTGGTTGGTTTTATGGGTGGTACGGTGTGTAAAATAAAAGGTGTATGGAGAACACTTCCTACACATGCAAAAGAATAGATACGCTATATAAAATTGCTATTCGATGTGGTTCAAGTCCACAACCACCTACCACAGCGTAAATAATAAAAAAACATATGGAAAAGACTTGGAAAATTATTAAAAATATATTGATATGTTTGCTCGTTTTTGCCTTGTTATCTGGTCTTTTTGCCTTTTTGAATGGAATAAAAGGCGTTAGAGATTGGTTTAATGGTGCTTTTGGCAAAGCCAATATCAATATTGACGAATTTGAAAGTGCTCCAACAAATTGGAATGGCGGTTTGTCAAAGACAGAAATTGACAAACAGAAAAATGACGCTAATTGTCCAACTCACGATGATATGACAGACACTATTTATATCCAAGATTATGATGACATAGTTTGCTTTTATAAGGTTGTTGAAACTGTTAATGGTGATACAATTTATCCTAATATTGTTTTTGTTAAAACGGAAAATGGACTTAAATTTAATGGTGCATTAAATGTTGTTGGTCATACATATTATGGCTGGTTCGGTGCGGGCTATTCATATTACGTAGAACAAAAAATCTCTGAAAAACCGGTGTATATAAGTCAACAATATGTTCAGAATGGTTGGGGAAGAACTAATTTATTCTTAGCAGATGCATCATCAGAAGATTATAACATTACTGAAGGATTTAATGGTATATTTACGACTATTATAAACGCAAACAGATACAAGGAAACGAGAATTAAACAAACATTATCTTATATCCTTACAAATGATTATCCTCATTTCTTAAAATTATGTAACTCAAATGTTGAAATTATACAAGGACAAAATAATGATGTTGCAAATGGGGATTTTAATTTCTTTTATGATTACTTATATCGCTCTACTTTGCAATATGATTTTGGCAAAGACGAAAACGGCAATAAAGCAACATCCGGCACTTGCAGTGTTGATGTCAGCAAATTGACAGTTTACCCATTGCCAACTGATGAATTAAATAAATACCCTGTAAAAGGAACTGAGCCACAAGAATATTATGGTATTTATAATTGTAATGTTTTTATAACATGTAATTATGAAAAACATAATGTTAATACTGGTTATGTTACACCAAGCACTATTGATGGTGTTAAGGAAAGCCCCTTTACGGATAAAGACATCGAACCAAAATCGCTGTCAACAATCGGTGTTTCATTAACTCCAAAAGACAATTACTCAAATGATAAGATTTGTGAAGTGTTGAAAAACGCACCGGTTACAGTTAAATATTTTGATAAAAATGAAAATCTTGTTCGCACAATTGTTTTCAATTCAACCGACTTTACTAACTGCACCGCAATTAAGACTTCTGCTCTTGAAAATGGAACTTATACTTACAAAATTGAAAGCAATCAATTGATATTTAACGCATACAGCGGAACGATTAACGTTGAAAATAGTGGCAATATCAATTATGAGTATTCATATCAAAATGGAATGGTAATGGCAAGTGTTAATGTTGTTCCAAATTCTAGTGACATTGATTATTCAAATATTGATTTTTCAAACTACCCCGTTAAGATTGTTTTCAATGGAATTGATAACAATAACACATATCAATTTGTATTTGATAGCACTGACAAAATCGGTGTTGAACAAACTTCGCTTATGGAAATTGGCAAATATCAATATACAATTTTGAGTGAAAAATTGATTTTCACATCATCAACAAGAACTGTTGAAATAACTCCAACAAATAGAACGTTTAACTTCCCTTTTGCTGTTGAATATGAAACATCAGATTTGGCGTTTACTATTAAGTTAACTGAAAGTGCATCATCACAAAATGGAAAAATTAAATTGTCTGGTGATAATGGTTCTGTCAATTTGCTTAGTAGTAAATTGAAACAATCTGATTATTTGGTTAAACTTACAGTTTTTGACGAAGACGGAACTGTTGTTGAAACATTTGATCACACGCACAATGGAACTGGTGGTTGCAGTGACAACTGGACAGCTAATAAATTGACTGCCGGCACAAAATACACCGCTCAACTTACTTATAATAATTCTGACAATTCAATTTCATACACAAGCGCAACATTTTCATTTACTTACAAACAACAAACATCTTATACTCTTAACTATTCTTGCACAGAAGTTAAATAGCGTAATTTAAAAATTATATTATGAATAAAATTTTAAATTGGTTTATTGGAATGGCATTGGCAATTGGTTTTATAACAGGAACATGTTTTTATGTTATTCCAAAATACATACAAAAAAAGACTAATGGCTGGATTACATTTATTGATGGTCTCGGACCTTGGTTTTCAAAAAATTGGCTATGGCTATTGATTGTTTTAATAGTTATTTTAGCCACAATTTTAACAATTTATATTTTGCTTAAACGCAAAAAAAATTGAGATAAATTAACACATTTGTGTTTATTTATATATAGCGTAAAATTAAAAAAAATAAAAAATGGGAAAAGGAAAAATTATTGCGGGAACACTCGCAGGACTAATTATGGCAGGTGGAATTGCCGGCGCAGGTTATTTTGGTTATAAAACCATTAAAGACCGAGACAAAACAATTGAGGATCAAAAAACAACAATTGAAAAACTTGAAGATGAAAACAAAGTTTCAAAAGAAAAAATTGAAGAATTGACAAAAGACCTTTCTGCAAAGGTTTCTGAAATTGCCGAGAAAGATAAACAAATTGCCGAAAAAGACAATTTGATTGAAGAAAATAATCATAAAATTCAAACGTTAAATAATCAAAAAACAACTCTGCTCGCTTCTGTTTCTGAAATTGATAATAAATTAACATCGACAACCGACGCTGTTGATGTTGATAGCTTGGAAGCACGAAAGACGGCAATTTTGAGTCAAATTGACACATTAAATACTGAAATTGCAAATTTGACTAATGAAAAAACTCAACTGGAACAAGATGTTGCTACTCTTACGGAAGAAAAACAAAATTTGCAAAATCAAATAAACAATATCCAATCACAATTATCAATTCTTCAAGAATCAAAAGGTGTAGCATTAACTCGTCTTGAATATTTTATGTGTTTTTTTGATAATTCCTCAAAACAGTGCCCTGTAATTGATGGAAAAATGCTTTTAAATGCGCCTGCAAATGAATTAAAAATAAGTGAGGATTCAACAACATATCACTTCACTATATATCATAATGTTACGGTTAATTACGGGGGAAACTCTTCATCTATTTCTTTCCCTATGTTTAATTATGGTCAATCAGACAAAACAATAATTGTCAAAACATATATAAAGGGAGTTGAAAAAACTTTAAGCGAATATAATGAGTATTTGAGCAATGTAGGCAATAATTCATTACAAATTTCTATCGAAGTTATTGAATCTCAAGATATGTTTGAATTCAATGTTAATGTATTCGATGCTAAATCGCTGCTGAAAGGAATGTATTTCCATCCGGATTCTTTGTCTTCCACTATAATTGATTTTGATAATTCAAAACTTTTTTATAATAGCGAATGGAAAGAATTTGATGATTTATCATTTAGCCAAGATGTGTTAAGTTTCTATCGCGACGGTGTAATATTATATCAATTCTATTACAAAACATTAACTGGCGATTCAATTATTATTGATAATTCTTCTTATACGAAAATTCAAAATAAGCCCACAGCTGATAACAGTTTAATAGGTAATTATGAAACAAATGATTCTAATCGTATAAAACTTTCAATATCTGCAACCAAATTAACTATTAATGATACTGATTTTGAACTATTATATATGGAAAAAGGACAATGTTATTTTTATAATTCAATATCTGGGATAGCAGTGTTGGTTGATAGCACCTTGTGGTTCTCTTCTAATGATTTTGTTAGTTGTTCAATTGTAAAACTTTAACACACAGAAAAGCACCGGCAATGCCGATGCTTTAATTTTAAAAGGAGGTTGACATGAGGTTAGTTAAAATTAGAAATAAGTATTTATTTAAAAATAATAATCCAAACGGAACACATGTTTATGCCGTTTATTATGATCGAAAAACAAGACAAAACCGTGCTGTTGCTCTTACGCACTTGTATAATAAAGACCCTAAGCGTTTTAAGCAGGTTCGCCGAGGCAACATTATGATTACTCACTTTAAATCGTTTAAGTTGCCAACCGGAGTTCAAAATTATTACTACACGAAAAATATTTATGGCAAAGATATAAATTTAAAAGACAAAGATGTTGTCAAGGTTAATAAAAAATATCTGCCAAAACATCAGTCAGATATTATTAAAAAATTTGCTTACAAAAATTATAATAAATAAAAAAAAGAATCCCTTCTGTCTAACAATATAACGGCAGGGGAAAAGAAAAAATATTTTTACTTTCGTTGTAAATATTATATGCATTAAAAAGAAAAAAGTCAACAGTTTATGTAAAAAAAGGAGAAAAATTTTGATAACAATAATTTTTGCACCGCCTAGAACTGGTAAAACAGCACTTTTAACACACATTATGAATACATACGCTTTTGACAGACAGCGTTGGCGACAAATGGCAGATGAAATTGCCACAAAAAATGCTGGTGGCTTTAACTACTCTATTCCCAAAACAGTTGTTTGCACAAATTATGACTTTGTTGGTCACAAGTTTGGTTATAGTCCACGCCCAAGTTTTAGAATTAACCCGTTTAGACTGGGCTATGACAACCCTATTGTTAAAACACATTTTATTCCACCTTATGCCGTTATTGGAATTACAGAAGCCCAAAAGTATTTAAATAGTCGTATGAGTATGTATTTCCCTGACTGGCAAAGCCGTTGGTATGAGCAACACGGACACAATTTTATTGATATATTTTTAGACACTCAACGCCCAATGCTTATTGACGCTAATATTCGAGAGCTTTCAAGTTTTATTGAAGTTATAAGTTTAGACAAAAAGTTTGACGAATATGGAAATGTCAAAAAAATGATTTGGACGTTGAGAGAAATTGAAAACAGTAGTTTGTTCGACAAATATATGGCATCTGGCAAAACTGATAAAAGTTGTTACAAACAAGTTAAATTGGAAGTTGAAGAAAATGTTTTTGAAATGTATGACAGTCGAAATTGTAAACCTAAGTTTTATGCCGGGCATTTTGATGAGGATTTTTGTTTAGATACTGCCGAGCCCACAGAAGAAAGTGTTGATGGCTATATTAAGTATTTAGAAACAGTTGATGATGAACTGCCAAAAGGTTTTTATCAAAAAAGGAGTTTAAATGGAATTCAAAAAGAATGATTTAATAAATGAAACACTTCAGAAATATTATGAAACATTTTCATATACGCTTGACACTCGTGACTATGTTCCAGATAAATATAACAAAAAGATTATGAAATATATTTATAAAAATATGAAACGAAAATTTAAGCAAGTTAATAAAGAATATAAACAAATTGTTAAAATTGACAAACAAGAGCAACGCAGAAATGAAAGGTTTGTTAAACAGCAACAACGAAAGGAAAGCAAAAAAAGTTTGCTAATTCGAATTAAACAGTTCCTGCACAAACTCTTTCACAAAAAGCGAAGTGAAATTGTCAAGGAAAAAGCAGAGAGTGAGCAAAGCGAACGAATAAATAGCGAAAGCGGTTTATGCTCTGCCCTTGACAAGGGCACAAGCGAACTAAACTCTTGTGACACAAAGTCGGAACACTAATGTTCCGGCTTTGGTTGCCCAACGGCGAGTGATATATTGGTCAAGGAACTCGTTCCTTGCGGGTTTGGGCAGAGCCCAATAAAAGAAAACAAGTAGTCAAATGATAGCATTTTTGCACCGGGGCAAAGGGTTCACCCGTGCCCCTGTGCGAGAGTGTTACCTACTTGACAATAGTAACACTCGATTGCAAAAAGAGAAAATTTAAAATCAAATTATAAGTTATTGGAGAAAAATTTTATGAAGGAAAAAATGACTTATAATTTATATTCGACTGAAAGAATTTACAAAAATGACACACTAATAAGTTTTTACTTCCAACCGAATAAAAAAATTATAAAGAAATGTTCTCCAATTGATATAGATGGAGAGCGGTTTAAATTAAACAAAGAAACAGGCGAAATTCAAAATTATAAATTAAAAGATGTTTTGGCAAGTAAAAATTCGAGTTTAAGAAGAACGACAATTTTAATGAATATGTTGCTTGCCATGAATGACTTTGATTGGTTTTGGACTTTAACTTTTGATAAAGACAAAATTGACAGAACGAATGATGGGGAAGTTTTTAAGTGTTACAAAAAATATATACATAATTTGATACGCAAGTATCCTAATTTTAAGTATTTAACAGTTCCCGAACGCCACGAAAATGGTTGTATTCATTTTCATATATTAACTGCCGGAATTACTGCACAACAAATGGGACTTGTTAATAGTGGCAAAGTTTGTTGTCATTGGGCGACAAAAAAGAATGGTGTTGCCTCAAAAGAATATTTCAATAAGACTAAACACTTACACGAACTAAAAGAAACTGATGGCGAACCAATTTTTAACATTACATCATTTGCGTATGGTTACACAACTGTCAGTCGTATTTGTAGCCGTGAAAGATGCAACAGTTATGTTAAAAAATATATTCAAAAATCACTTGGAAGCACTGAAATATTTAAGAAACGTTTTTACTACTCTTCTAACTTGAATGTTCCAGAAATTGTTAAAAGGCTTGTTGGAGCAAATTTTGAAACACCACACGATATTGATACAGTTTCTGATATAAAAAACAATCCATTTGTTAAATGTGCAACCGGTCTTTACAAAAGTGATTATAATGTTCTGCAAGTTAAAGTTAATAATCAAACAAAAAGATTGATTGACAATGGTTTTGAGATATTAAACAATGAAGAACAAACACCATTTGATGATAAGGAGAATTATGACAAATAACGAAAAAGATTGGTTGATTAAACATTTGAATATGACAAAATTTGCATTTTGTGCATTAACTGCAAAAAATGAACTTTTGGAAGAAGAAAATAATATTCTAAAAAATCAATTAAAAGAAAAAGATGAAGAACTGAAAAATCTTCAATCAGTAAGGAGAAAATAATGGAAAATTTTAATAAATATAATGGAGAAAAAACATTTATTTTTAAAGATATTGACAACAATTATTTACAAACAGATAAAAGTTTGGAACGACTAATAAAGTCTATTGATACAATTTTTGATAGAGATAATAGAAATTTTGCAGACTTATGTTTTTATACATATAGGCTCAAAAAATTATTTACTGACTATAACAACGTCGGAAGATGGGTTTACTCGGTTAGTGATGTTCTATACTCGTTTGATGGTATAATGCAAGGCTTCGGTTTAGATAATTCGCAAACAAGTAGATTAATTTCTTGCTTTGAAAAATTTTGTTGTTTGAGTGACTCGAATATTGAAAAAGCTTCTTGCAAGATTATTTGTGAATTTGCTAACTTCTCTCGTTCTAAACTTTTTGAGCTATTGACAATACCGACAGAACAATTGCTAAAAGATTTGCAAGACAAAGTTTTGCGACCTGATTTTACAATTAAACAATTGAGGCAATATGTAAAAAATTACAATGCGTTGCAAAAACAACAACAAAAGATTTCAAGCGAACCAAAAGAACCGGAAGAACAATCACCAAGTGATGACGAAATACCAGAAGCTTACAATCCAAAACAACATTATGATTTTGATTACTTCGAAAGTAAAAACAAAGCACAATTATTAAATATTGTTTGGGACTTGCAAAAAGAATATGAAAGATTAAAAAATGAAACAAGCAAAAAATAGCGTCTTAGTAATGTTCCGAAAAGTGGTATTCAAATAACGATAATATGATAGTCTAGGTGTGGGTGGAATTGTTAACAATTCAGGTTGACAACTCAAAGAGCCTGTGATATATTATCAAAGGAAAAGGTAGGTTTTATTTGTTTCGTATGCAGTTAATGATAGCTGCTACGAAATTGATTATTGCTGTGGTAAGTTCAACGATCAAACGAAACATATAAACACCTCCTTTTCTTTTTTGATGATATAAAATCATAGGCTTTGCAAGGTGTCAAGGGTGCTAGCATATTGATGGTTTAATGCTGGTCTGTAATAAAAATACCGCTATTTCTAGCAGTATTTCGGAGGGTTAAAACAATAGTAAATTTATTGTATCGGTTTTGGTATCAAGTCTTAAAATCGTCAGTATTTACTGACTTTTTTTGATGCTTTTTTGGCTTTCGGCACCAAAAAACAGGCTTTTAGGCTTGTTTTTTTATTGTTTTCAAAAGTTTATTTTTGTTAGTAAGATGTAGGCGTTCCTGCATTTTTTATTATTTTATAGTTTTTAAAATTATAATATATTTTTGAACAAATGTTTATTGAAATATGGCATCTATTTCTGCACATTAAGTTAAGTAAAAATTTTTTTTATTGTTCTAACACAATTGATTGTTACATTTATTTAACAATTTGCTAAATATTTTTAGTGCTAAAAAAATGCCAAAATTCTAGTTTTGGCATTTTTTACATTTTAAAATATAATTTATCTTGGGTTTTTTAAATCTATATAACTATTTATTGTATATCAACTTTTTTAATTCTGACATACAAAATAGAACTACAACTCAATCTAAAATTTTACATTAAAAACAATATGTATGTCATTTTAAACTTGCATTGTTTTTAATTTTATGACCTGAAATCGACTTCAAATGATACACCAAGTTTTTGGAAAATATCTATCACGGTTGGAGTCAACTCGATGATTGGTCTTTCTTTTGCGCTTGTGAAATACAAAGTAAAAATTGCAGAACCATCATTTGCTGCCAAAAAGTTTTTTAAATCTTTTAGATGTGTTGCCATATTTTGAGCAAATGCTTCCAAAACCAAATGAGTATTTACATCAGTATATTCTTTTGATTTGTACCAGATCTTTGCTGTTTTTTCTTTGCCCTTAGAATCTTTATAAGCTGTTTTTTTGTGTACCTTTATTTCAAAATGCTTTTCAACAGCCTCAACATCAATATCTTTTTTAAAATTCAAATGTAAGCTGAAATGATATGAATATTTTGTATTTTCCATTGATTTTCCCCTTTTATATACTCAAATCAACATAACACTTAAATAATCAAAACATTGAAAATTAGAAATCAATTTTCAATATTTTATGTCCGTTTTCGTCAAAAATTTTAAATCAAAAAATTTTTTAAATTAAAACTAATATATGATTTGCTTACATTTATATCATTAATATGTTATCATACTCTAATTTATATGTCAAAATTTTGTCCACAATTTTTATATATTTTGCATTAACGACTATAAAATAAGTGGTCTTATCATGCACAGTTTTCGTTGCCCAATTAAATAACAAAAAAATATTCGTTAGCATCGCCAAAGAAGGACACCCACGATGACTGCACAAAAACTCATAAATAAAAAGCAACCACGCTATTTTACTGCAAAATGCTTTCAACACAACAGAAAAGAACATCCACTATAGTTTAATGCAAAAACTTTCTCTACAAAAAAAGGCGTCCACGCTTTAGCGGGGAAGCTGGCTTTGCATTCCGAAAGCATGCAAAGCCTGAAGGGGGCTAATGGAAAGCTGACAAATGCACAATGTTAACAAAAATATATTCATGCCAGTAATACTTGGTATTTTGTTTACATATGCAACATAAAAACTGCTCATTTCACCCCTTCAGTCACAACAAGTTGCGACAGCTTCCCCGCTAAAGCGTGGACGCCTTGGGACAATGACAACTCATTTACTTCCATAACAAAATACCTACTCGGTTCTCCCATTCAGTCACTGTGTTGCATTATGGCTTCCCCGCTAAAAGTGTGGACGCCCTAATTTGATATGTGGTAAGTTTTAACCGTATTCCCTTCGCTTTATCAAACAAGACCATGTTCAATCTTTCACTAAAACAATAACTCCTTTATTTACATTATATAAAAAGTTGTCAGAATAGACATCTTTGCTTGATGTTATTAAAATTCATTTTTAAACAATAACTATGGTAACATTTGTATTTTATATGTGAATAATGTTTGACAACGGCTTACTAAAAAATAATTTATATTTATTTAGTTTTGTGGTAAAATTTTGCTTCGTGAAAGTTACAAAAGTTATACAAAAATACAAAAAAATGCCAGAGAAATGGCATTTTTTGATATGTAAAAGGATTTTTAAATTGTGCAAATTATTCCATAGAAATTAAGTAGTAATAAACAGGTTGTCCACCATTAACGGCACTAACTTCACAATTTGTGTATTTGTTTTGAAGGTCTGATGCAAGTTGATTTGCGTCTTCTTCTTTAACATCTTTTCCATAGAAAAGTGTGATGTTTACAGTTTCATCATCAATTTGTTTGTCAATAAGTTTTTCAACGGTTTCTGGGATATTTTCGCCCTTTGCCATAATTTCTTTTTCAGTAAGACCAATGATGTCGCCTTCTTTAAGAGTGAAACCATCAACTTCTGTGTTTCTAACTGCGTAGGTAACAGAACTTGACTTAACACCTTTAAGCGCTTCAATCATTGCAGAAACATTGCTTTCTGTATCTGCTTCGGCATTGAAAGCAAGTGCGGCAGAAATGCCTTCTGGAACGCTTGATGTAGGAATTACATGAATATTTTTGCCACTAACAAGGCTCTTGCTTTGTTCTGCTGCAAGCAAAATGTTTTTGTTGTTTGGGAACACAAAAATATCTTTTGCAGGAACTTTTGCAATTGCTTTTGCAATGTCATCGGCACTTGGGTTCATTGTTTGACCACCTTCAATGCAGTAGTCAACGCCCAAATCCTTAAACAAGGCACTAAGTCCATCGCCAGCAACAATAGAAACCATACCGTATGGTTTAAGTTCTTGCATTGCTGCTCTCTTTCTCTTTAATGCTCTGTTTTGTTCAAGCATATTTTCAATTTTAAGTTTTGTAAGTTCACCAAGTTCAAGTGCATAGCCAAGAGCAACATTTGGTGTGTTTGTGTGAACGTGAACCTTAACAAGACTAAGGTCGCCAACACAAATAACGCAGTCGCCAATTTGCATAAGTTTTTCTCTCAACTTGTCAATGTCGGCTTCTGTTGTCTTCTTTTTCATTTCAATAATCATAAATTCGGTGCAATAAGCAAATTGAATATCGCCAAGGTCTTCCAAATTTACAATTGCTTCGTTGTCACCACCAAAATCAGCAGATGCAATATTGCTTGCCTGCTTGTCAAACTCTTCATAGTTTATTTTTAATGTTTCATCGTTAATCAAACATTTGTAAAAGCCTGTGAAGATGATAACCAAGCCTCTGCCACCACTATCAACAACGCCTGCCTTTTTCAAAACTGGCAAAAGTTCTGGTGTTTGTTTAAGGGTTTCTTCGCCTTGATTTACAACTTCTTTAAGGAAGTCTTCCATGCTGATGTCTTTTTTCTTTGCAAGTTTTGTTGCACACTCGCTCATCATTCTAACAACAGTTAAAATTGTTCCTTCCTTTGGCTTTGTAACTGCCTTGTATGCAGTTTCTGCACCAAGTGTAAGTGCCTTTGCAAATTGTTTTGCATTTATCTCTGTTAAAGATTCTTCTCTGAAAGAAGAACTCATACCCCTTAAAATTTGTGAAAGGATAACACCACTGTTTCCTCTTGCGCCCTTGAGAGCGCCCTTTGCAAATGCTTCGCTAAGAGAGTCAATGTTGTTGTTTGGACAATCATTAACTTCTTGAGCAACGCTCTTCATTGTTAAACTCATATTTGTTCCAGTGTCGCCATCTGGCACAGGGAACACATTTAGTGAATCCACATATTTTTTATTTTCTTCCAAAAGTGATGCGCCCGCAAGCAACATCTTTCTTAACATATTTCCATTTATACTCTTTTGCATCTTGCAAAATCCATCCTTTACCTATCAATAAAAAAAGTTTAGACCCTAATTCCGCAAACATTAACATTAACGCTGTCCACAATCATACCAGTAAAATTTTCCACGCTATACTTAACGGCTTTTTTAAGACTATCGGCAACAGCACTTATGCTTACGCTATACTTTAAAATCACATACAAATCGATGTAGATTTTATTATCAACGGTCAAAACTTTTACACCTTTTTTCAATTGTTGTTTTTTAAACATTTGAGCAAAACTATCAGAAAGCCTTTTGGCAACCAAATCAACCACACCATAACATTCAAGTGCGGTACTGCCAGCAACCATTTCAATTGCTTCATCACTAATACTTATCTTGCCATAACTATTAACGGTTTTAACAGCCATAAATTCTCCCATGATAATTTTCAATATTTATTTTACAACAAAAATTTGATATTTGCAAGAGTTTAGCAATAATTTATATGTAATATATGGCAATATGAAACAAAAAAAAAGATATAAATTTAAAAAAAAATTAAATATACTTGATTTTTTACAAAATATTTGCTAGAATGGAAAAGTTAAATATGAACTAAATTTGTCAGGAGGAATAGATATGTCAAGAGTATGCAGTATTTGTGGCAAAGGCAAAATGGGTGGACACCAAGTTAGTCACTCAAATATAAAAACAAATAAACAATGGAATGCAAATGTTCAAAAAGTTAAAGTTAACATCAACGGTGTTGACAAAAAAGAATACGTTTGCACAAAATGCTTGAAAACAGCAAAGAAAGCGTAAGAAAGGTCCGAAAGGACTTTTTTTGTTGCAAAAATGGTCGCTTTGCTCCGACAAAAACGAATTATAAATATAATAACTTTTCCTCAAAAAATTTTGCAAATAATTTTGGCAACAAAAAAGCAAGCAAAATGCTTGCACAAAAAATGTATGCCTATGTATTGGCTCAATTTGAAAGTTGCTTTTTGAAAATCAATTTTAAAAGTGGTTTTAAAAACGCTGGTGCTTTTATGCAAATTATCATAACAAATCTCCTTATTAGATTTTATGACACATTTGCTTTTTTTGTTAATGCATAAATTATCTCAAATTTTCAATGGCGTGCTTTCTATCTTTTGCATTAAAAACATAATTTCCACTGACAACAATGTCAACGCCAAGTGGTTTCAATGCAGAGGCTCTAATGTCATTCACTCCGCCATCTACTTCAATCTTATATCTAAAATGCAATTTGCTTCTTAGGTCTGAAAGCAATTTTATTTTATCAAAAACGCTTTCATCAAATTTTTGTCCACTTTTGCCTGTTTTAACGCTCATTACAAGCACAACATCAAGGTGCTTAATAAATGGCAATATCTTTTCTATGCTGGTTTCTGGTTCAAGTGACAAGCCTACAAGTGCCTTTTGTTTTACAAATTTAATGTAATCCCAAATTTCATCTTCGCCCCTGAAACTTTCAACTTGCGCAGTTACAATGTTTGCGCCAGACTTGATGTATTGCTCGGCATATCGCTGGGCATTTTTTGTCATTAAGTGAACATCTAGTGGAATGGTTGAAATGTCATTTACTGCCTTTGCCAAATCTGGTGAAAAGCACATTGTTGAGTTGTAGTGTCCATCACAAACATCACAATGCAAAAAATCTGCAAAGTTGTCAATCTGCCTAACATATTCCACAACGTTTTCGCCTGCTGGCATAGAAGAAACTGAAACTCTCATAATATCTCCTTTAATTTATGTTGCCATTGTTATCAATATATTTTTGTCTTAACTGACCACAAGCACCATCAATATCTTCACCAAGTGTTCGCCTTAGGGTTGCACTTTGCCCAAGTCGATTTAAAGTGTCAACAAACTTTTTTGCGTTTTCTCTATTTGTTCCAATCAAATTACGCTCTTCAACACTATTTAGTGGTATGACATTTATGTGACTTGAAAAGCCCTTCATAAGTGCAACAAGTTCTTTTGCGTCTTCAAAACTGTCATTTTTATCTTTTACAAGCACATATTCAAACACCACTCTTCGCTTTGTTTTTTTAAAGTAATATTTGCACGCTTTTATGATTTGCGAAATGCTATATTTGTTTGCAATTGGCATAAGTTCCTTTCGTTTTTTGTCGTTTGGTGCATGCAAACTTATTGTAAGCGTTATTTTGAAATTGTCATCGGCAAGTTGCTTAATCTTTTCAACAATTCCACAAGTGCTTAAACTGATGTTTCGCTCGCTTATATTAAGTCCATCTGGGTTACAAACAAGTTTGATAAATTTTGTGACATTGTCATAGTTGTCAAGTGGCTCACCACTGCCCATCAAAACAATGTTTGTAATTTTTCTGCCTTCGCCAAGTTTTCCGCCCAAAAATTTATTTACAGTTATAACTTGCCCCAAAATTTCGCCAGCACTTAAATTCCTAACAAGGCCATGCAATGTGCTTGCACAAAATTTGCAACCCATTCGGCAACCAACTTGAGTTGAAACGCAAATGGTGTTGCCGTATTTATATTTCATCAAAACGCCTTCAACAATGTTGTTGTCAACAAGTTTAAACAAAAATTTGATTGTGCCATCATGCGCCATTTTTTTGTCTAAAATTGTAACAGGCTGACTTGTGAACATTTGAAGTTTTTGCTTTGTTAAGGCACTTATTGTTGTCATTTCTGTAAACGCTTTGCCTTGATAAAGCGCAGTGTAAATTTGATTAACTCTAAAGCCTTTTATGTCAAAAGGTTCTAGTGCCTTTGCCATTTCTTCTTTTGAATAGTCAAGTAAACATTCCATACATCACCTGTTTTGCATAATATTTAAACCAACTTCAACTTTCTTACCGTTTAAAAAGTCTGTGTCTTTCATCTTTTTTGAGTTTTGTGGTTGAATTTCCAAAAGTCTAACAAAACCATTGCCACACTTAACAATCAAGCCTTGCTTGTTGCTTGCGCACACAACTTCACCATTTGCGTAGTTTTTTTCTGGCAAATAATTTGTTTCAATTGCCTTAAAAACTTTTGTGATGCTTCCATAAATATTTACAGTTGCAACAGGCCACTCTGCCATGCCACGCACAAAATTTGAAACTGCTTCTGCGCTTTTGTTAAAATCTATTGGGCTCATCTCTTTTTTCAGCATTGGAAAATATGTCATTTCGCTTTCATCTTGTGTCACAAGTTTATAGTTTCCACTTTCAAGTTCGTCAAGACCTTTAAGCAACAAGTCAGCACCAATATTTGCAAGTTTGTCCATCAAACTTTCAACGCTATCTTCTGGCAAAATTTCAATTTCTTTTGTGAGCAAAAGTGGTCCGTTGTCAAGTCCTGCCAAAGTTTTTAAAATTGTAACACCAATTGTCTTTTCGCCATTTATCAAACTCCACTGAATTGGACTGCTACCCCTATATTTTGGAAGCACAGATGCATGCACATTGTAAACCCCAAACTTTGTTATGTCCAAAACTTCTTGGCTCAAAATTTGCCCATACGCTGCCGTTATCATAATGTCGGCATCAATCTTTTTAAGTGGTTCAACACCATCAATTCTTATCTTTTTAAATTGATAAACAGGAATGCCATTTTTTTGTGCCAAAACCTTTGTTTCTGGTGGTGTTAAAACTTGCTTTCTGCCAACTGGTTTGTCTGGTTGGCAAACAACAGCAACCACTTGATGTTTGCTGTCAATCAATTTTTGAAGTATAATTTCCGCATAGTGCGGAGTGCCCATAAAAATTATTTTCATTTTTTCTTTCCTTTGCTCTTTCTTGGAATGTCTTGGTCTTTTCGATATAGTTCTCGTGCTTTGTCAATAAACAATACGCCGTTTAAGTGGTCAATTTCGTGACTAAAAACTGTTGCCATAAAATCTTCAACAGTCATTGAAAATGGCGAGCCAAACCTGTCGTAAGCCTTTACAGACACTTTTTGTGGACGAATTACAAGTCCATTGTAATCCTTAACACTCAAACAGCCTTCAATTGACTCTTGACTGCCACTTGATGCTGTGATTTCTGGGTTGATGAGTTCCAAACTGAAACCATCTGTTTCAATCACAACAATTCGTCTTAAAACGCCAACTTGTGGGGCGGCAATTCCTACGCCATCATTCTTTTTCATTGTTTCGTGCATATCATCTAAAAGTTCCCACAAATTTTCATCAAAATCTGAAACTGGTCTTGACACTTTTCGTATGAGTGGGTTGTCTGAATACACAATATTTCTTAATGCCATTTGTTCTCCTTTAAGACAAGTTTTGCGGATTGACTTCTACAAAACTTGTTATATCTTTTTTCTTTAAACTTCTGTCTATATTATAAATTAAATCTCTAATGTTTGTATAGTTATTTTGACCAATTCGCATCAAAATTTGATAGCGAATTTTGTTTTGTATTTTTTTGATTGGACATTTCATTGCGTTTAAATAAATCAAGTCATTTGGATATTGTTTTTTAACGTCCAAAATTTTGTCCATATATTGCCTTGTGGTTTCAACAACCTTTTGCTCATCATCGCCCGAAATAAGCACTCGCAAAATTGTGACAAAAGGTGGAAATTTTGTAACTTCCCTAATGTTTAGTTCATGCTTAAAAAAATTTTTGTAGTCATAGTTCACAGCACAGCGATATGTGTAGTGATTTGGCATATAGGTTTGAAGCACAACTCTGCCTTCATACTCGCCACGACCTGCTCTGCCAGCAACTTGCGTAATCAAACTGAATGTTCTTTCACTTGCCCTGAAATCTGCAAAATGAAGTCCCATATCAGCATCAATAATTCCAACCAAAGTGACAAGTGGAAAGTCGTGACCTTTTGCAATCATTTGAGTGCCAACCAAAATGCTAGATTTTGTGCTTGCAAATTCCTTTAATATTTCATAGTGTGCATTTTTTGTGCGAGTGTTGTCGTTGTCCATTCTAAAAACTTTTGTTCGTGGAAATAGCTTTTTAAGTTCTTCAACAACCTTTTGTGTGCCAATTGCGCCATATCTCAAATTGGTGCTTCCACAATTTGGACAAGCAGAAAGCAGATGATACCTTGCATCGCAATAGTGACACTTCAAAACTCCATCTTCTTTGTGATACACAAGTGGAACATCGCAATGCTCACACTTAACAACATTGCCACAATCTCTGCAAACAACACTACTTTGATAGCCCCTGCGATTTAAGTATAACATTGCTTGTTTGCCAGAACTCAAACATTCAGAAAGTTCGGCAATAAGTGTTCGACTGAAAATTGAGTTGTTGCCATTTCTAATTTCACTTAACATATCAACAATTTTAAATGTTGGCATTGGTGCTTTGTTCACTCTTTCTGGCATTTCCAAAAGTTGATATTCGCCTTTTTGTGCTTTGTAAAAACTTTCAACATCTGGCGTTGCACTGCCAAGCACAAGTGCGCAATTGTTATATTTTGCCCTAAATTTTGCAACATCAATTGTGCTAAATCTTGGGTTGCTTTCGCTGTAATAACTGCTGTCATGCTCTTCATCAATGATAATAATTCCCAAGTTTTTTAGTGGCGCAAATATTGCACTTCTTGCGCCAACAACAACCCTTGCCTTGCCTTCATACAACTTAAACCATTCGTCAAATCTTTCGCTTTGACTAAGCCCGCTATGAAGCAATGCAACATCATCGCCAAAGCGTTGTTTAAATTGCCTTAAAATTTGTGGCGTTAGTGAAATTTCTGGCACAAGCATAATTGCAGTTTGCCCACGAGAAAGTGCATTTTTTATTGCATTCATATACACTTCTGTTTTACCACTTCCCGTCACGCCAAACAACAAATATGGCTGATATTTTTGTTGAGAAATTGTCTTGATAACTTGTTGTTGCCTTTCGGTTAGCACAATGTCTTTTTTTTCGGCAACATCAACATTTGTTTTTGCTCTGTTTTGCTTGATTGGCACAAGTTTTATAAAATTTAATTCAACAAGTTTTTTAACTGCATTTGAAGAAAACTTTTCATTTAAAACTGAGACTAATTCTTGATTTTTTTCTTTTAAGTAGTTTAAACATTCAATTTGATTTTTTGCATTTTTTTTAATAAGACTTGTGTCAACATTTTCATCATTTAACTCCGCAAGCAAAACAATTTTTTCTTTTATTTTATTTTTTCTTAATCCACTTGGCAAAAAAAGTCTGATTGCGTCCATTTTTCGCAAGTTGAAATTTGTGACCATAAAGTTTATCATTTCAATCATCTCTGGCAAAATGATTGGTTTTTCATCACAAGAAATAACTTTTTTAAGTTTGCTGGTTTCAACATCTGTGCTGTCACTAAATGACAAAATGTAGCCTTCAACAGTCCTGCCACCAAATGGAACAAGCACCCTAGTTCCAACTTCAACTGGAGTGCTTATTTCATAGTCAAAAATTCTGTCAACTTCACTGTTTAAAACATCAACAATAACTTGTGCAATCATATTTTCTCACTTAACAAAAAAGGCAAATTTATTTGCCTTTGTTTTCCATTGAATCATCAGCAACAATTTTGCCTTCCCAAATTTCATTTGCTGCTTCTGTAAGTTCAGTTTGTTCTGGTTCAACGCCTGAATGAATGTTTCTAATTTGGAGTTCAACTGCACGTTTGCTTGCCAAAACACAAAGTTTGTATTTGTTGCCAACTTTTTCACTCATTTTTTCAATTGGTGGTTCAATCATCATAATAATCTATCTCCTACTTTTTTTATTATATCACAAAAATTAAATTTGTTCAATAATTTTTTACTTTTTAAGTTCTTCAAGCAAAAATTTATTTACAATTTGAGGGTTTGCTTTTCCCTTTGTTTGCTTCATAACTTGCCCCATAAAGAATGTAAGTGCTCTTTCATTGCCAGACTTAAAATCTGAAACTGCTTGTGGATTTTTTGCAATTACATCTAAAACTGCTGTTTTAACAAAGTCTTCATCATTAACTTGTTTAAGTCCAAGTTTTTCTGCAAGTGCAACCACGCTTTCATTGGTTTCCCAAACTCTGTCCAAAAGTTCTCTTGCATTGTTGATTGTGATTTCTTTGTTTTGGAACATATTGATTAAGTCAACAAAATTTTGTGGACTTATGGTTATTGGAGCGTCTTCTTCCAAATTTTCTTTTAGTTTTTTCATAAGGTCAGTCATAACCCAATTTGCAACAATTTTTGGTTCATTTTTAATTTTTAAGCAGTCTTCAAAAAAGTTGATTACTGTTTGACTGCCTGTTAAAATTCCAACATCGTGTTCAGAAAGTCCAAGTTCTTTTTCATACCTGTTTTTTCTGTCAAATGGCAATTCTGGCATTGTAGATTTGATTTTTGCAATGTAGGAATCTTCAATTTCAATTGGAACAAGGTCTGGGTCTGGAAAGTAACGATAGTCGTTGCTTGCTTCTTTGCTACGAAGTGCTTCATTTGTGCCAGTTGCATCATCCCACTTCAAAGTGATTTGATGAATTGTTTCGCCATTTTCAATCATTTTGATTTGGCGATTTGCTTCGTATTCAATTGCACGAGCAACTGCCTTAAAACTGTTTAAGTTTTTCATTTCAGTTCTTGTGCCAAATTTTTGTGAACCCTTTTCTCTTATGCTCAAATTGACATCACAACGCAAACTGCCTTCTTGCATTTTGCAGTCAGAAACGCCAATTGCAGTCAATGTTTCTTTTATTGCACCTAATGTTGCAACTGCTTCTTCGCTTGAACGAATGTCTGGTTCAGTTACAATTTCAATCAAAGGAACGCCACAACGGTTGAAATCAACATAAGACTTGTTGTTTTTAAGGTCATGAATGCTCTTCCCAGCATCTTCTTCCATGTGAATGTTGTTTAATCTTGTAAACTTTTCTTCTCCATTCAATTTGTATCTAACTTTTCCACCAACGCAAATTGGTTTTTCAAGTTGAGAAATTTGATAACTCTTGCTTAAATCTGGATAGAAATAGTTTTTCCTTTCAAAAATTGCTTGGCTGTTGATTGTTGAACCAAAAGCAAGACCACTTTTGATTGTGTATTCAACACAAGTTTTGTTTATTGTTGGCAAAGCACCCGGAAGCCCCATACAAACAGGGCAAACGTTTGTGTTTATGCTTGCACCAAACTGGTTTTTGCAACGGCAAAATGCCTTTGTTTCGGTTTTGAGTTCGCAGTGAATTTCAAGTCCAACAACAATTTCATATTTAGTGTTCATTAGTTTGCCTCCTTGTTGTGTTCTTCAAAATAATTTGCAAGTGTGTAAAGCGTGCCTTCATCAAACTTTTTGCCAATAAGTTGCAAGCCAATTGGAAGACCATTTTCATCTTTTCCACAAGGGAAACTGATTGCAGGACTGCCAACAATGTTAACTGGCACTGTGTAAATATCACTCAAATACATTTTGATGTGGTCGTTTGTTTTTTCGCCAAGTTTAAAGGCAACAGATGGGCAAACAGGAGAAATGAGTGCGTCACATTTTTCAAATGCTTTTGCAAAACTATCTTCCATAAGTTGTTGAACTTTTTTTGCCTTTTTGTAGTAGGCATCATAATATCCACTTGAAAGCACAAAGTTACCAAGCATAATTCTGCGCTTAACTTCTTTGCCAAAACCTTCAGAACGAGTTTTTACATAAAGATCAACAAGACCATCATAATCTTTTGCTCTAAAACCATATCTTATGCCATCGAATCTACCAAGATTGCTTGCTGCTTCGGCACTTGAAAGAACATAGTATGTTGGAAGTGCAAGGTCAATGTCATCAAGGTCAACATCAACAATTTCTGCACCATTTGCACGATAAAACTCAATTGCATTTTTAACTGCTGTTTCAACTTCTTTGTCCATACCAAGAGCAAAAAATTGTTTTGCAACACCAATTTTAAGCCCCTTTATGCTTGGCTTGATTTCTTTTAGGTAGTTTGGAACTTCTCTTTTTGCAGAAGTTGTTTCTTTGTCATCATAACCTGCAATTGCAGAAAGCAAAACTGCGTTGTCTTTAACTGTTTTTGTAAGTGGTCCAACTTGGTCCAAAGAGCTTGCAAACGCAACAACACCATAACGACTAACTCTGCCATAGGTTGGTTTCATTCCAACAACGCCACAAAAACTTGCTGGTTCTCTGATTGAACCACCTGTGTCTGTGCCAAGTGCACCAAAGCACTGATTTGCTTTTACGCTTGTTGCACTACCGCCACTGCTTCCACCGGGAACACGAGTGTTGTCAACAGGGTTAAGAACTGGTCCAAACGCACTGTTTTCATTTGATGAACCCATTGCAAATTCGTCCATATTTGCCTTTGCAATTAAAATTGCATCTTGTGCTTTTAGTTTTTCAATTACTGTTGCGTCATAAACTGAAACGTAATTTTCAAGCATTTTTGATGAGCAAGTTGTTTTAAGACCTTTTATGTTTATGTTGTCCTTAACAACAATTGGCACGCCAGCCAAAATTGGCAATTCTTGACCACTGGCAATTTTTTTGTCAACTTCTCTTGCACATTCAAGTGCATTTTCAAAATTGTAAGAATTTAAAGCATTCAAATTTTTTGTTTCTTCAATGCGAGCAATGATTTGTTTTGTTACTTCTTCACTTGTAACTTTTTTTGAATGAATTAAATTGCTAACTTCAATTAAACTTAATTTTGTATAATCCATATTTTCTCCAACTAATCAACCATTTTTGGAACAGCAATACTGCTTCCCATTGTTTCTGGCGCATCTAAAATTGCATCTTTTCTGTCAAGCCCTTTTTGAGCAACATCATCTTTAAGTTCTGTTTCGGCATTGAGTGATTTTTGCTTTAAAACAACTTTTGATGTGTCAACTTTGCCAAGAGTTTCCATCTGTGCCAAAGTTTGTGCAAATTCTGTTTTAAAATTTTTTGTTTCTTCTTCATTAAATTCCAACCTTGAAAGTTCTGCAAGGTGATTTACAAGTTCTGTTGTAATTTTCATAATATCTCCATAAATAACGCATCTATTTTAGCACAAAAAAAATAATATATCAATAAAATGTTAAACAAAATTATCAATATACTATAACTTGATTTGCCTAATCAAAAATTTCTTCATAACTAACATCAAATTTTTTTGCCAGTTGTTTGATTGTTGTTATGTCTGGTTCGGTGTTTCCGCACTCCCAATCACTGACGGTTCTTGCCGAAAAGCCAAGCACTGCTCCAAAATCTTTTTGAGATAAGCCCGCATTTTTTCTTATTGATTTAATGTTATCACCAATAAACACTTTTTCCATACATAAATATTAGCGGAAAATCCGCAATTATACTTGACTTGGCGGAAAATCCGCTATATACTTATTCCATAGGAGGACAAATATGTATTGTAAAAATTGTGGCAAAGAAATTGATGATAAAGCCGAAGTATGTCCACATTGTGGCGTTAGAAATTCAGCTGGTGGAAGTGTTGGTTGGGCAATTTTAGGTTTTCTTTTTCCGATTGTCGGTTTAATTCTATATTTGGTATGGAAAAATTCAGCACCAAAAAATGCAAAAATGGCAGGCATTGGTGCTTTGATTGCCGTTTTGATTGAATTGGTAGTGTTCTTTATTGTAATAATCATAGTTGCAAACACACCAGCAACTTATTAAATTGCAAAACACACTACATAAATCTTACAAAATAAAAGCAGGAAGAAAAATCTTCCTGCTTTTTATTCAACCATTTTTTTAAGTTCTTTTTCGCTTATCATTTTAATGCCAAGTTGTTTGGCTTTGTCATATTTTGAACCTGGGTTTTCGCCAAGCAAAATAAAGTCAGTTTTTTTGCTAACAGAACTTGAAACTGTGCCACCATTATCTTCAATAATCTTTGTTGCTTCTTCTCTTGAAAGTGTTGGCAATGTGCCAGTTAGCACAAATACAAGGCTTGAAAGTTTTTGGCTTTTTGATGCCACATTTTCTTTTACAACAACACCATTTTTAAACAATTTTTCAATGATGTCTAGGTTGTTTTTATTTTCAAAATATTCAACAATGTTTTCGCTCATAACATCGCCAAAAGCAAAAATACTATTTATTTGTTCAAGAGTTGCATTCCTAAAATTTTCAAAAGTTCCAAACTCTTTTGCAAGAAGTTTTGCACTCTTTTTGCCTATGTTTGGAATTGCCAAACTATAAATGAATTTTGAAAGGTCAACTTCTTTTGAGTTTTGAATGGCATTTAACAAATTTGTAATTTTCTTGTCTTTAAAACCTTCAAGTTTCGCAAGGTCTTTTGCCGTAATTGAATATAGGTCGGCAACATTTGTTATGCCCAAAACTTCGTAAAATTGTTTTGCTGTTTGGTCCCTAATTCCAACCAAATTCATGGCATCTCGGCTGGCATAATGTGTGAGTCTGCCAACAATTTGTTCTGGGCAATGATATGTGTTTACGCAAAACAAATTTGCACCAATTTCAACAAGCTCACTGCCACAACTTGGACATTTGCAAATTTTTTCAATTGGCGTGCTTTCTGGTGTTTCTCTTGCCACACCTAAAATTTCAGGAATAACTTCGTTGCTACGCCTTACAAAAACATAGTCGTTAAGTTTAACTTTTTTACGCAAAATGTCGTTGTAGTTGTTCAAAGTTGCTCGTTTTACGGTTGCACCTGCAAGTTCAACAGGGTCAATTTCTGCAATTGGAGTAATTTTTCCTGTTCTGCCAACTTGCCAAACAACTTTGTTAAGTCTGCTTGACATTTCTTGCGCTTCATATTTAAAAGCAATTGCCCACTTTGGAAATTTTGCTGTGTAGCCAAACAATTTTCGCTCGCCAATATCGTTTAGTTTTATAACTGCTCCATCAATCAAAAAGTCCAAATTTTTCTTTTCTAAATCAATTTGTTTAACAGCATTTTCAATTTCATCATAGTTATCAAACAATTGAAATTTCTTTTCTACATTAAACTTGTTGTTCTTTAAAAATTGATGCATTTCAATTTGAGTTTTTATGTCGGTGTTGTCAATATAATTAACGCTGTAAAAAATGACATCTAAATTTCTGCTTGCCGTAACTTTTGGGTCTAAATTTCTAATTGCACCAGCAGCAGCATTGCGTGCATTTTTAAGTGGTTCTGTGGCTGTTTTGTTGTATTTTGCAAGTTCGCTCAACTTCATAATTGCTTCGCCTTGCACAATAACTTTGCCCTTGTAGTCTATTTTGAGTGGCACTGTTCTAATTGTTTTAACTTGTGCTGTGACATCTTCGCCAACAACACCATTGCCACGAGTTGCACCACTGACCAAAACGCCATTTTCGTAGGTTAAACTTACTGTTAAGCCATCATACTTGTATTCCACAAAAAACTGTGCTTTGGGGTCTTTTTGTTTTATGTCTGCAACCCATCTTTCAAGTTCTGGGTATGAGTTGCACTTTTGAAGACTATAAAGCGTGATTTCGTGATTATATTTTTTGAAAGATTTTAATATATCGCCACCAACTCGTTGAGATGGAGAGTCTGGAAGCACAACACCAGTTGAGCTTTCAAGTGACAACAATTCATCATATAGTTTGTCCCATTCAGCATCGGAAATTGTTGGGTTGTCCAAGCTGTAATAGTTGTAGTTATGAAAGTTGATTATTTTGATTAACTCTTTCATTCGTTCAAGTTGATTTTCCATATTAACTCCTAAATCTTTTTTACTGGTGCAAAATCCAAACTGAGTGTTTTGTTGCCAAAGTTGTCAAAATTTATCTTTGCAGTGTTGGTTGCACTGTCAAAAGTAACTATGTAGCCAATTCCAAACTTGGTGTGGAACACCCTGTCGCCCGGAACAAAATCAAATTCTTTTTTGGCTTTTTCATTTGTGTGCATAAAACTGTTTATGCTTGAAGTGAACACTGGTTTGCGAGTATGCTCATATGTTCTTTCGGCATATTTTTCAGTGCTTTGGCTTTCTCTGTTTTGAGAAACTTCGTAGCCAAGTTCTTTTAAAAATCTGCTGACAGTTGAAAATTGTTGCCTTCCATACATATATCTACTTCTACTGCAAGTGAGATACAATCTCTCTCTTGCACGAGTGATTGCAACATACATAAGTCGGCGTTCTTCTTCCATTTCGGCTTCACTTGACTCGTCACATCTAACAATTGGGAAATATCTTTCTTCAAGACCAACAATAAACACAACCTTAAACTCTAGCCCCTTAACACTGTGGACTGTTGCAAGACTTACATAGTTGCCATCTTTTTCGTAACTATCAATGTCGGTTGTAAGTGAAACAGTTTGCAAAAAGTCAACAAGAGTTTTGCCAGAGTTTTCATCAGCATATTGCTTAACATTTTGAAGCAATTCACTTATGTTAAGTTTTCGGTTGTAGTCCTCTTCGGTTTCGCCGGAATATGCATTTTTGATGCCAGCCTTGTCAACAACATAACAAACAAAGTCATAAAGTTCAAGTTCATCACGCTTTTTAATTAGGTCTTGCATAAGTTCCTTAAACGGTTCAACTTTTTGAAGTGCTTTGTCCTGCAAAAGGTCACCATTCAAAACTGCATCAAACAAACTTGTGCCAGAAAGTGCACGAAGTTTTGCAATTGTTCCATCGCCAATTCCACGCTTTGGAAAATTGATTATTCGCAAAAAACTTTCTTCATCATTTGGGTTTATCATAAGTTTTAAGTATGCCATAACATTTTTGATTTCTGCACGCTCATAAAACTTTTGACCACCAAATACTTTGTATGGCACGCCATAGGCAAGCAACTTCTCTTCAAAATTTCGTGAAAGTGCGTTAAGGCGCATCAAAATTGCAATGTCGCTATACTCATAGCCCTTGTCATTAACAAGACCTTTTATGGTACTTACAACATATTCTGCTTCGTCTCTATCGCTGTAACTTTTGTTGTAACTTACAGTTGCACCTTCGCCATTTTCTGTCCACAAAGTTTTGTCAATTCGGTTGGTGTTGTTTTTAATTATCTTGTTGGCATAGTCAATGATGTGTTTTGTGCTTCTGTAATTTTGTTCCAACTTAAATAGTTTTGCCGAACTAAAATCTTTTAAAAACTTTTTTATATTGTCAATACTTGCACCACGCCAACTATAAATGCTTTGGTCTTCGTCGCCAACAACAAAAATGTTTTTGTGATAGCCCGCCAAAATTCTAACCAAATTATACTGTGTCTCATTTGTGTCTTGAAATTCGTCAACCAAAATATATCTAAATTTAAGTTGATACTTTGTCCTAACAACTTCGTTTTCTTTAAGCAAAAACAAGGTTTTGTTAATAAGGTCATCAAAGTCCATTGCGTTGTTTTTTTGAAGCCTTTCTTCATACTTTTGCATAATTTCAAAAACTTGTTTGTCGTGTGGTGTGTAGCAACAAATGTTTTTGTATTCGTCCATAGACAAATTGCTTATTTTAAGTTTGCTAAGCCCTTGTGCAACATCTGCCAAAAAATCTTCTTTCAAATTGTTTTCACTTAAAATATGTTTTATGGTGTTCTTTTTGTCTTGCTCATCATAAATTGAAAAATTTGAGTTGTAGCCGGTTAGGTAGTTTGCTTCGGCACGCAAAATTCTGCAACACATACTGTGAAATGTCATTGCCCAAATTGCACCTGCTGGAAGCCCCATATCAAAAAGCCTGTTTTTGATTTCTGTTGCGGCTTTGTTTGTGAAAGTTATTGCCAAAATTTCATCTGGTCTTGCAAGTCCATTTTGCAAAATGTGACCAATTCGGTTTGTCAAAACTCTTGTTTTGCCACTTCCTGCACCAGCCAAAACCATAACTGGACCTTCGGTTGTTTTTACAATTTCTTGTTGAACACTATTTAATTCCATTTTATCTCCAAATACCCTTTAATTATATCACACAAGCCTTTTCAAAAAAAGTGTTTTTGCAAAATTGTAAATTTGATTTGCCAAATTTTGTTATATAAAAAATAAGCAAAATAAAAATGAAAATTATGTAATGCAAAATTTGAACAAGTCAAATTTTGTTGCCAATGCACTTTAATAGCACATCGTGACATCAATGTTAAAATAAATTTTAGTTTTAAATTACTTTGTTGCTTTTAGACTTATAATTTTGTTTTTGTTGTTTTGATAATGCTCTGCCAAACTTTTATTTTTTTCTCAACAAAAAATCTCACATTTCTGTGAGATTTATCGTAACATTAAAGTGTTTTTTCTTCTTCTGTTTCATCTTCTGTTTCTGCTTCATTTTCGGCTTGTTTTTCTGCTTCTTTTTCGGCTTTTTCTTCTGCTTTCAGTTGTTGTCTTAAACGTTTTTCTTCTGCTTTTTGTTTAGCATTGATTTCTTTTCTTATAAGCCTTGCAGCTTTTTGGAAAAACTTTTTGTCTGCACCATCAACATATTCGGCAAATGATTCGCAAAGTTCTGGGTTACGAGATTCAAACACAACTTTCCCCAAACGTTGAACATTGGCACCTTTTATATCCCTTGCAAACTCATAGCAAAGTTCGGCATTTTTTGAATTTAATATAACCTGTTGCAATTTTTCAACATCTGGATTTGATGAATGACAAGCAAAGAAGTAGCAATAGTCTGCATTGTTTGTTGACAAAATTATGTTTTGAATATAGTCAGAATCTTCTTTGTCAAGGTCTCTTGCCATTCTGCAAATCATATGATAATGTTTGCCTTCAACCAATTTGTCAACAATACGTTTTACATTTGCGCCTTCAACTTTTGTTGCAAACATAGCCAATTCTTCGGCGTTTCCGTTTTCAAAAACAATGTCGTCCATTCTTGCAATATCTGTACCCTCTATTGCAGAAGCAAAAAATGTACAAAACCTTACATTTTTTGATTCAGCAACCAACTCTTCCAAGGCTTTTTTGTCTGCTGATTTAATTAACCTTGCAAATTGAACGCAATAGAAAACATTTTTTGATTCCATAACTTTTTGTTGAAGACGACTTGTGTCCATGCCCAATTCATCAACAACTTTTGCAAATTCAACGCAGTCAGAAACACTGCCATATTGAATCATCATATCCTCAATATTGTTTATAATTTCTTTTCCGTGTTCATGATATTTTGCATATTCTGGTTTTGCCAAAACATCTAAAACACTAACATCAGTAATTAACATATAATTACACCTTCCTATGTTTATATTTTATCAAACAATACAAAATATGTCAATACTGAACTTTGCAAACATTGCCACAAAACTGTTGTTTTTTAAGCCTTTCAATTTAAAACATAAAAAATAGTTGCTGGCTGGCAACTATTATAAAGTTTTTTCATCTTCTTTCTGAATCTCTTTAATCTTTTCAATTCGTTTTTCAAGCATTTTGTCAAAAAACTCAATTTCACTTGCCCTTTCAAGCAACCTTGACTTGTTTGCACCCTTGACGGAATTTGCAAATTCTCTGCACGCTTCAACATTTGTGGATTTTGCAACAGCATCTTCAAGTCTTTTTTTGTCTGCACCCTTAACATATTTTGCAAAATCTGTGTAAACATATTCTTTTTCATACTCACAATTTGCTTTAAACATTGCATCTTCCAATTTTTTTACGTCAGCACCTTTGACAACACGAGCAAACATATAGTCCACATAAGCATCATTGCAAGCAATTACACCGTCTTGCAATTTTTCAACATCGGAACCTTTAATTGTGTTTGCAAACTCAACCATTGCTTTGCCATTGCCAAGTTTGATGATTGCGTCTTGCAAAAGCATCATGTTTGCACCTTTCACTTCTCTTGCAAAATCTATAATATCATCTTCATTTCCGTGATTAATCACAACATCTTGCAAAGCAGAAATATCAACACCTTTAATTTTTGATGCAAGTTCATAGCAAAGCCAAACATTACATGAAGAAATTGCATAGCCTTGCAAAAATTGTATTTCCTTTTTTATATCCATACTCACCACCATTTCTAATCAAATGTAACACAAAAACAAAATTTGGTCAAATTATCTAATTGAATATAGTTTCAAAACAGTGCCTGGCTTTTTTGACCGAGAACATTTGCCAACAGATTTAAGCAATTTTTTTGCTTTGCGTGCAACCGCTTCACTATTTTCAAAAAAATCAACATTTGCTTTCAACGCACTTTTAATCTGTGGTTTTATGTAGGCAAAATGCGTGCAACCAAGCACAACATTATCCAAAAATTTGTTCTTATATTTTTTTAATTTTTTGTTTAAATAGTTTTGCAATAAACCATAATTTCCATTTGCGTTGTCAATTTTTTTTGCAAGATTTGTAAAACTTTTTATGTATATGTGTTTAAGGTGCTTAACTGCCTTGATGCTTTCATTGTATTTTGCCGTTACTTTTGTTGACAAAATTAGTGTTGGCTTTGAAATGACTTTCGAATTTATGCAAGGCGTGACTGCAATAATTGGAATTTGCACAAACCTTTCACACAAAAAATCATATGCCACACTTGCCATTGTGTTGCAGGCAATGACAATAAGTTTTATGTTGAATTTTTTTGTTATTTTTTTTACTATGTCAAAAGCAATATGTTTTAGGTGCAATTTTGTTTTTGCACCATATGGGCAATGCAATTTGTCCATATAAAATATGTAATTTTCATTGGGCATAACTTGTTTAAGTTTAGACAAGGTATATCTTCCACCATTGCCACTGTCAAACACCAAAATCCATTGTTTTTCCATATTTATATACTATGAAAAAACATATAATATTGTTATAAAAAAACACATCCTAAAGATGTGCTTAAACTTTTTGTTTTTCAAAATTTAAAAGGTCATCAACTGTTACATCAAAAAACTTTGCAATGACAATAAGTGCCTCTGCATCTGGATAACTTTTTCCGCACTCCCAAAGCGAAATTGTGTCTTGTGTTGATGAAATTTTATCAGCAAGTTTAACTTGCGTAAGTCCACTGCTTAATCTCAGTGACTTTATGTTTTTTCCTATACAGCCTAAATCTACCATTATTCATTCCCCTTAAAATATTCTAGAAAAATTTGATAGGCTTTATCGCAATTTTTTTAGAATATTTCACTATTATAATATCTAGACTTAAAATTGTCAATACTAAATGTTGAAATTTGTTATAATTTTAGAAACAATGGCTTTTTGTGTTGCAAAAAAGAAGCGACAATTCAAGCAAAATATGCTCTTTTGTCGCTCCTTTTTAAAGTTTAGAAAGTTTAGACTCATAGTCCTTGCATTTTGAATAGTTGTTTGCAGAAATGTTTTGAGTTGCATCTTTCAATTTTTCACGAGTTTCCTTGTCCAAATTTTTTGGCATTTCAACATTAACTGTAATAATCAAGTCGCCATAACCTGTCTTTTTAAGTTTTTTAACGCCCTTGCCTTTAACAGTGAAAATTGTGCCAGTTTGTGTAAGAGGTGGAATGTCAATTGTAACTTTTCCAGCAACAACCGGAACAGTTATTGTTCCACCAAGCAAACTTGTTGTAAATGGAATTGGAACTGTGATGTACAAATCAAAGTCTTTTCGTGTAAGCATTTTGTGTGGGCTGACTGAAACTTGCAAGTACAAATTACCCTTTTGAGTTGAACTGCCATTTGCGTGACCTTCGCCCGCAATTGTAATTTCTTGACCATCGTTTATGCCAGCAGGAATTGTGACAGTGATTGTTCTGTTTTTTCTAACAGTGCCTGTGCCACCACAAGATGAACATTTTGTTTTTGCAATTTTACCTGTTCCATTACAATTTGAACAAGTGCCAACATTCACAATACGCCCAAAAATTGAATTTGATGTGTATCTAACTTGACCTGTTCCATTGCAAATTGGACAAGTTGAAACTTTGCCATCTTCTGAACCAGTGCCACCACAATGTTCACATTTTTCTATGCGAGCAAATGTAAAGGTCTTTGTGCAACCAAGTGCAGCCTCTTCAAATGTTAAATTTAATTTAAGTGCAATGTCATCGCCAACAGATTTTGATTGCTTTGATGTTCTTGCATCACTGCCAAAACCAAAACTGCTGAAAATGTCTTCAAAATTAAAGCCACCAAAATCGCCACCATCACTACTAAATCCACCAAAGTTAAATCCACCAGTTCCTGCGCCTTGAGCGCCACCTGCAAATGGGTTGCCTTCTGCGTTGCCGTAGGTATCATAGTTTTTACGCTTTTCGGCATCGCCAAGCACACTGTAGGCTTCGTTAACTTCTTTAAATTTGGCAGGAGCATCGGCATCTTTGTTCAAATCTGGATGATATTTTTTTGCCAGTTTGAAGTATGCCGACTTAATTTCATCTTGCGATGCAGTTTTTTGCACTCCTAAAACATCATAATAATTTTTTGCCATAATTTTCCCTTAAAACAAAATAGGAATTTGCTTCCTATTTTGATACATTAGTTATTGTCAACTTTTACATCGTCTGGGTTAACATGAATGTTGTCGCCAGATTGGTTTGCATCACCTGTTGCACCAGTTGTGTTAGCACCTTGTGCACCAGCGTTTGTGTTTTGATAAAGTTTTGTAACAATTTCTTGACTTTCTGTTTGCAATTTTTCAAGTGCTTTTTTAACAGTTTCAAGGTCATCGCTAGCAAAATCTTTCTTTGCTTCTTCAATTTGGCTGTTAAGTTTTGATTTGTCTTCTTCACTAATCTTGTCGCCAGCATCTTTCATCATCTTTTCAAGTTGGAAAACAAATGAATCTGCTTGGTTTTTAGTGTCAACAAGTTCTTTTCTCTTCTTGTCTTCTTCTTCAAACTTCTTTGCTTCTTCAACTGCCTTGTCAATGTCGCTTTCACTCAAATTGCTACTTGCTGTAATTGTGATGCTTTGTTCTTTGTTAGTTCCAAGGTCTTTTGCAGAAACGTGAACAATGCCGTTGGCATCAATATCAAATGTAACTTCAATTTGTGGAACGCCTCTTGGTGCAGGTGGAATGTCATTTAAACTAAATCTGCCAAGTGTTTTGTTGTCCTTTGCAAACTCTCTTTCACCTTGCAAAACGTGAATGTCAACACCAGGTTGATTGTCTGTTGCAGTTGAGAAGATTTGACTCTTCTTTGTTGGAATTGTTGTGTTCCTTGGAATAAGTTTTGTGCAAACTCCGCCCAAGGTTTCAATGCCAAGTGAAAGTGGTGTTACATCAAGAAGCAACACATCTTTAACATCTCCTGCCAAAACACCACCTTGAATTGCAGCACCAATAGCAACGCATTCATCTGGGTTAATGCCCTTAAATGGCTCTTTGCCCATGAAATTTTTAATTGCTTCTTGAACTGCTGGAATACGGCTTGAACCACCAACCAAAATAACTTTGTCAATTTGGTCTTTTGAAAGTTTTGCATCAGTAAGAGCGGCTTGAACTCTGTCAAGGCTTTCTTTGATGTAACCATCAATAAGAGATTCAAATTTTGCACGAGTTAAAGTGTATTCCAAATGTTTTGGACCTGTTGCATCTGCTGTGATAAATGGCAAATTGATGCTTGCAGAAGTGCTTGAAGAAAGCTCAATTTTTGCTTTTTCTGCGGCTTCTTTAAGTCTTTGCATTGCCATCTTGTCAAGGCTAAGGTCAATGCCGTTTTGTGCTTTGAAGTCATCAACCAAAAGTTTGATGATTGCATTATCAAAATCATCACCACCAAGGTGTGTGTTTCCGTTTGTGCTCAAAACTTCAAATACGCCATCGCCAAGTTCCAAAATTGAAACATCGAATGTACCACCACCAAGGTCGTAAACCAAAATCTTTTGATGTTTGTTTTCGCCTTTGTCAAGACCATAAGCAAGTGCTGCTGCTGTTGGTTCGTTGATAATTCTCAAAACCTCAAGTCCAGCAATTTTACCAGCATCTTTTGTTGCTTGACGTTGACTATCGTTAAAGTATGCAGGAACTGTAATAACTGCTTGGTCAACTTTTGTGCCAAGGTATGCTTCTGCATCTGCTTTAAGTTTTTGCAAAATCATTGCAGAAATTTCTTGTGGAGAATATGATTTTCCACCAAGTTCAACCTTTTCATTTGTTCCCATTTTTCTTTTTATTGATTGAATTGTGTTTTCTGCGTTTGCAACTGCTTGTCTTTTTGCAACTTGACCAACAAGTCTTTCACCTGTTTTTGTAACAGCAACAACACTTGGTGTTGTTCTTCCGCCTTCTGAATTGGTGATAACTGTTGGCTCATTGCCTTCCATAACAGCAACACAACTGTTTGTTGTACCAAGGTCAATACCTATAATTTTTCCCATAAATAACTCCTTACTAAAAACTGGATTTATGTGACAGTTTGCACAAATTTTGTTATTTTGAAACTTTGACTACACTGTGCCTTATAACTTTGCCGTTTAGTTCAAAACCCTCTTGGAATTCATCAATAACCATATCAGGTTCTGTGCCATCAACGTGCTCTGCCATAATTGCATTGTGAAGTTCTGGATTAAACTGCTTTCCAACAGCGTCAATTTTTTTGACATTTAGTTTAGAAAAGCAATCTAATGTTTGATTATAAACAAGTTCAACGGACTTCAAAAAGGTTTCATCTTTTATCTGTCTTTTTGCACTGTTTATGCTGTCAATCACAGGAAGCAACATTTCAACGGCATATTTGATGCCATCTGTTTTTGAGCTTGATGCAATTTCTGCATTTCGCCTTCTGTAATTGTCAAATTCTGCCTGAATTCGCTGAGCAGTTTCCAAATAGTCTTGGTTTTGTTTTTTTAGGTCTTCAATTTGTTTTTTCAAATCTTCAATTTGACCATTTGTTTCTTCGCTTTGCGCAGGCTTTTGCTTTGCCAAATTTTCTGGTTCTGTTTTGTCTTCGGTCAAATCATCTTCCGTCAAAACTTTGCCAGTGTCTTTTGCAAGCAAATCATCGTTTTGATGCTTGTTTTTATTTTTCATTTTAACACTCCCATTTAGTCATTGTCGTTGTCATTGTCGTCATCTTGATGTTTGCGTTTGTAAGCATCAAGGATTGGGCAACTTCCACTTTCTGGGCAATCGCCACATGGTGTTGTGCAATCATCTGGATCTGGATTATACATGTCACTATCTCCTTTTTTAATCTTTATTTTTGTTGTCTTCTTTATCGCCACTATCATTTGTTAGGTAGTTAAGTTTGTCAAGTTCTGAAACAATCACTTTCAAAGCACTTGCAACATTGCTGTAATTCATTCGTTCTGGACCAATTACACCAATAGAAGCAATATTCTTTCCCTTAATTTTATAATTTGCCTTAACAACCGAACAATTTTTAAGTTCTTCACTGTTGTTTTCTTTGCCAATTGTAAAACTAATTTCGCTGTCAGAATTTTCATTTAGCACTTGGTTAATTTCGCCATCATCATTGATGATATCAAACACCTTTTTTGCATCGCTAAGGTCGGCATATTCTGGATTGTTTAAAAGTTTTGTTTCGCCAACTCTAACAACGTTTTCTCGCCTTGTAATCATATCTGTTAGACAATTGATTAGATTGTTGAAAAGTTGCTTGAAACCATCAATTTCATCTGACATATTCAAAAGTTCTTGTTTTATGTTTTCACGCATAAATTGAATTGTTTTGCCGGCAAACTTTTTTGTTAAAAAGTTGCTTGCATCAATGCAATTTTCTTCTGTTATGCCATTTGAAAGTTCAAACTGACCATTGACTATTCCATTTGTTGTGCCAATTAGCAAAAGCGCTGAAAGGTTGATAAGTGGAATTATTTTTATGCTTTCAACTGGAAGGTTGTCATAACCATTTAACACAACAACCGTTGGATAGTTTGTTGTTTGAGAAACTGCACCTGCAACTGCTTGCAAGATATCACTTAGATAAGCAGTGCGCTGTGTTAACATTCCCCTAACCGTTTCCAAGGTTTTTTTGTTAAACTTTGTGTTGCCCATAAGTTGATTAACATAAAGTCTGTATGCCTTTGATGTTGGAATTCTGCCACTTGATGTGTGAAGTTGCTTTAAGTACCCCATCGCTTCAAGCGCCGAAAGTTCGTTTCTAAGTGTGGCAGGACTTATGTTGCTGATGTATTTGTCGTGAACTGAACCACTTGTTATTGGATTTGCATATTGAATGTAATCTTCAACTGCACTATACAAAATTTTTAGTTTTCGTTCACTAAGAATTTCATCTCCCATGTTCCCTCCATACTTGCAGTTTGCCATCGAGCGTTAGCACTCGCTATTCCAGACTGCTAGCAATATTCTAGAACTATTTTATGCCTTTGTCAAGTATTTATGTTAAAATTTTTTAAATTTTTTTCAAATATTTTTTGCCACGCCTTTTATTTAGTTAATATTATGACTATACTAACTAATTCCTAGTATTATTGCCTAATATAATTGCCAAATTTGTAGTCCAACCTTATTGCAACAACATTGATATTTTAAATTTAAAATTTGTGTTTTATAAACGAAGTTTCAATTGCGGTTATATTGTTTAGTAAATATTTTATCCAACAAAATTGTTTAACTTTTTATTGCAAAAGTGTTTTATTTTTGACCACATAAATTTTTACCTTACAAAAAAATTAAAAAGGCACACACTTTTGTGTATACCCCATCATCTTTTTCAAGCCACCTATTTTTATTGTTTAAATTTTATGATCTATTTTTACCAATTGATTTATAAAAATATTTTAAGTGTTTTATTTACTTAAACTGCCTATGCACCAGTAAATGGGTGCCAATCAAAATAAAAATTGTATTTCCAGAGTTTAGTCAACAAGGTTAAGTATAATTTGATTAAGCACCTTAAAACCAGCATCAGTGCAAAACAACCTGCCATCTGAAATTTCAACAAATTTGCCATTTTTTAAGGCTTCAATTTGACTATGCTTTTTTTGAAGCAAATCATAGCCAAAATCTTTTTTAAATTGTTCAAGGTCAATGCCTTTGCTTGTTCTAAGAGAAAGCATAATCCTCTCTTCAATCAAATCTTCTTTTGAAAGTGTTTCTTCTTCATATCTTTCAAGTTTAGCGTTATTGACTTGCAAAAGATAGTCATCAAAAATATCTGTATTTTTCCAGCGGGTGCCAGAAACATAGCTTGAAGATGTAAGCCCCAGCCCCAAATATTCTTGGTTTGTCCAATATTTTAGGTTGTGCCTACTCTCGTAGCCAGTTTTTGCAAAATTACTTACTTCATATCTATCTATGCCATGCTTTTTAAGGGTTTTAGAAACATAGTCATACATCTTAACTTGCGTTTTTTCATTCGGCAATTTATATACGCCATTTTTGAGATTTTCACTCAATTTTGTGCCATCTTCAACAATAAGCCCATAGGCTGAAATGTGATTAAGCCCAAGTTTAAGCAGATGCCTAATTTCTCGCTTAACATCAAAAAGAGTTTGCTTTGGAATGCCCAAAATTATGTCTGCACTTATATTCTTAAACCCCATAATTTTTGCGTGCCTAATAGCATCATCAAACTGTTTTTTTGTGTGAAGTCTGCCAATGAGTTTCAAAAGTTTGTTGTTGTAGGCTTGAAGTCCAATTGAAAGTCGGTTTATTCTCGCCTTTTTGAATTCTTTAAATTTTTGAAAACTCAATGAGTTTGGGTTGCACTCGATAGTTATTTCTGCACTTGTCAAAACCTTGAAATTTTTGTAAACCGCATTCATAATTTTGTTGATTGCCCCAGCCGGCAAACAAGATGGTGTGCCACCACCAATAAAAATGCTGTCAACTTCATAGTCCTCAAATTTGACCGACTGCATTGAAATTTCTTTTGTTAAACAATCTATGTATTGCAATTTGCTTTCAATTGGTTTGCAAAAGGAAACAAAGTTGCAGTAATCGCACTTTTTTTCGCAAAAAGGAATGTGTATGTATAATCCAATTTTTCTCATTTATCAATTATATATTTTTTTCAAAAAAAATACTACCAAATTTGATAGTATTATTTTTCATTTAAAATTTTTGAAACCATTTCAGAATACTCTTCATCACTGATTTTGCCCTCTTGTTTCAAACTTTCAAGTTCAGCAATTCGTTTTTTCTTGTATTCCATCTTTTTTTGTTCCAGCATTTTTTGATGTTCTAAATTGTCAGTGTCGTTTGTGGCTTCTATTGGTTGTTGTGGTTTTTCAGGTTGCTTTTGTTCTTTTTGTTCAGGCTCATCAATTTTGTAGTCAACATCGGTTATGTCATTTTGGTCGCCATACGTTTGTGTGTTTTGCTCATCAACTTCTTTTTTAAGTTGTTCAACCGTTTTCCCTTCGCCACCCAGATTAGCAATCCATGGCTTAACGCTGAAGCCTGATGGTTGACTGAGATACATAATCAAAACCGCAAAGCCAATTGGGAATAGCAATGCCAAAAGCATATTCCAACCACTTCTGCCAGTGTCACGCAATCTTCTTATTATTAGTGAAAGTGTTGGCACAAGAGCCAAAAAGCAATAAAGTACTACCAAACTGTCATAGGCAATTACATATATATTCAAATCACCGATAAAAGGCAAAGCGACAATGGCAAAAAAGACATCAGCAACCAAATTGAATAGCATTGCCATCCAAAACTCTCTTACTGTGCTTCTGCCCTTAAAGTCAAAAGCCCTTGTAAACATTTGAAAGTATTCTTTCATAAATTCTCCAATAATACAACAATTATATCAAAGTTCGCTGATAAATATCAACAATTTAACCGCAACAAAACATTTTTTTTAAATATGATATATAAATATGCTTTTTTTGAACAAAATATAATTATGAAAACAGTTAAAGGAACATCTTTTTTTGACAAACAGTCAACAAAAATAAAGCAATATCCCTATATAAATCAAGATATGGGTTGTGACATTTTGATTGTTGGTGGAGGAATTGAAGGGGCAACTTTAAATTTTTATCTTTCAAAGGCAAGAGATTGCATTTTGGTTGATGCAAACAGGCTTGGCACAAGTTCAACAAGCATTGCCACTGCTCTTTTAGAGTTTCAACTAGATGACTTTGCCAGTGACCTAAAAACTTTGAGCAAAGAAGAAATTGTTGAAGTTTACAAAATGGGCAAGAAATCTTTGATGGAAATTGAAAATTTTTTAAATACCTATGGCAACCACTGTCACTATGCAAGAAAAAGCACTTTTTTGTATTCAAACAGGCTTGGATATGTAAAGAAAATTAAAGATGAGTTTGTGTTTAGAAAACAAAATGGTTTTGACTGCCAATTTTTTGACCAAACAACCAACCCATTTGGTTTTGAAATTAAGGCAGGAATTTATGACGCAAATGGTGGTGCTGAATTTGACCCATATATGTTTGAAAAACAAATGATAGAAAATGCATCAAATCAAAATTCCATTTTTGAAAACACAAAAATTGTCAAGATTAGGCAAAACGGAAAAAAGGTTTTTTGCTACACAAACTATGGCAATGTTATTGTTGCAAACAAAGTGATTGTTGCCACTGGTTTTGACACCGAACTGCTTGATGACTACGCCAAAGAGCTTATGAAAATGCAAATTTCATACTCCATTGTAACAGGGCCAATAAAAGATTTGTATCTATACGACAAAGCACTTTTGCAAGATTGTTTAGATAACTATCACTATCTAAGAGTTTTGCCAGACAATAGAATTATTTTTGGTGGCGAAGACACAAAGTTTGGCAAAAAAATTGATGAAAAAACTGCCATCAAAAAATACAACAGTCTTTTGACTGAACTTGCAAAACTATTGGGCTACAAAGCAGAACAAATTGAAGTTGAATTTGCTTTTTGTGGCTTGTTTGCTCCAACCGACAACAATCTTGGAATTGTTGGCGAAAGCAAAAACAAAAACATTATGTATTTTTTAAGTTGTGGTGCAAATGGAATTATTAACACTTTTTGCGGTGTGAAAATTATTGAAGACATTTTGTGTGGTAGAAAAAACAATATGGAAAAATTATTCTCTCCACTTCGAGGGCTAAAAAAATAAGCAAAAAAACACTTAAATAAATTTTTGTTTTATTTAGTGTTTTTTTTATATAGATACAAATAAATTTAGTTTAATTTGCAATTTTTATGTTGTTACGCATTGGCATCAAATTAGCCCATATCAAAAATTGCAAGACTGAATACAAACCAAAGACAATTTTAAGTCAAAAGTTGTTATCCTACAACCAACTTCAAAATAAGCTTTTTGTTCGTTTAAATTTTAATTTTTCAATTGCGCATAAATCAATTTAAGTCGTTTTTCTCTTTTTGCAAAGATGCGCCACAATGAGTGCAAATTGTGCTTCCACTTTGAATTTTGCTTCCACAATATTGGCAAAATAGTTCTTTTGTTTGTGCCATTTCACTTCTATTAATATCAACCAATTTTTTGAGCAAATCTTTAATGAGCAGATAATCTTTGCAGTCAAGCAATTTGTGTTCTTGATATGATTTGTCGGTTATGTAGATATCGCCAACTTTAAGCGCTTTGTCAACCCCATCTTGCCTAAACTGCATATCTTGAACCATTGCAAGTGAAATGCTGTCCAAATTGTAGCAATTTTCATCTTTTTTGATGTAAATATTTTTGTCGGTTATGCAATATTCCAAGTTTTTGTGCACATTTACTGCCTTAATCACTTTTGCAATCCAAATCCAAACAGGCATTAAGTGAAAAGCAAAAAATGGAATGAGAAACCACGCTTGCGAACCAGCAAAAGCACCAGTGCTTGCAATTGAAATTATAGCAATAGTGTCTGCAACAAGCCACAAAATTGTAAATGGCAAAAGGTTGATTGTTTCATTTAAGATGTATGCGCCTTTTTTTGGTCTGCCATTCCAAAGCATTTGCTCATCGCCAGAAATTTGTTGTTTCAAAACATCACTAATTTCATTGGTCTTCTTCATCTTTAACCACACAGCCATCTTTAAGTTTGATAATTTTAAGCGCAAGTTCATTTGCCAAATTTGGGTTGTTAAAGGCAAGCACAAAAGTGCTTTCTGGACGCTCTTCAATAAGCATTTTTAGTTTTGAAACAATATCTTTTTGTTCAGCATCAGAAAGCCCTGCGCAAATGTTGTCAATCAAAAACAAATCAACTTTGCGCATACTTACTCTTGCAAGTTGAACAAGCGTTTTTTGATAGTCTGAAAGTTCCTTAACCTTTAAATTTTGCATTGGTTCAATGTCAAAATTCTTAAGTGCAGTTAAAACTTTTAGGTTGATTGTTGCCATGTCCATATTGCGCATTTTTAAAACATATTCCAAATTTTCTTTTACTGTTTTGTTTTTCAGAAATACAAAACTCTTTGGGACAAAGCCAACAGACAAATCTTGTTTGAAATCTATGTTATGCAAATTGATGCCCTTTAAATATACTTCGCCTTGTTTATATTTTTCAAGCCCTGCAATAACTCTCAAAAGCATTGTTTTGCCACTTTCGGAGTCGCCAACCAAAGCAACTTTTTCGCCATCAGCAACTTCCAAATTTATGTTGTGCAAAGCATCATATTCTTTTGTGAAAGACAAATACAAATTTTTGATACTAATCATATAACTCTCCGCCTATATATTACTATTATTTCAAAATAATTGCAACAAAAATGACAATATGCGTTTGTCCTACTGCAAAGTCAAATATTGCAAAAAATTTATATTTCACTTTTGAATAATATTTGCTTTTGGTTGCAAAATATCTAAAAAGGAGAAATATATGGAAAATGAAAATAGCGTTAAATTGTTAAACGCACTTGGAAAAAATGTTGCAATGGCAACGCAAAGTTTAGACCTAATTATTAAAGATGTTAAGGAAGAAGATTTCAAAACCTATTTAAGCAAATTGAGTGATGAATATAACTTGATTTTCAAAGAAATTCAAATGCTTGCAAAGGCACATGATGTTGACCTTAAACTTACAACCCCAATTGAAAAAGCACAACTTTGGACAAGTATTAAACTTCAAACAATGTTCAACAAGTCAACACGAAAATTTGCCACAATGATTTATCTTGGCACAAATATGGGCATTCCAGATTTAATTTTTGCAATTTCAGACTTTGGCGATGCCAATAAGCCAATTGTTGAACTTGCAAAAAAACTTAAAGATATGGAAGAAAAAAGCAATGAAGATTTGAAGATATTTTTGAGCAAATAAAACACCTTGCTTTAACATAAGTTTGCAAGAAAATTTACAAGAAAATTCGCAGACAAATAGTGTTTTTTTCTGGCTTAATTTAAACAAAAATTGATTTAAAAAACTTGATATTATTGCAACTTTGGATTAAATTTTTGTATGATAAAATTATAAATTTTATTTTCATATTTATTCATTTGTGTTTATATTTATTCATTATAATATCAAATCTTTTGCCAAAGAAAATTTTCTTATTTTTTAAAAAAGAAAAGCGTTTTTTTGAATTAAGACACATTCTCTTTAAAAAGTTAGTTAGTTCCGTTAAAAGAACATCTAACTTTTTTTCAAAAATATCTTTTGACAGTTGTTTAAGGGTTTGGCTGTCAAAAAACTGAGCTTCCAATGGGCAGTATTTTGCATAGTCAAAAATGTGCAACTCTTTCTCGCTTGCACTATAAGAAAGTATTAGATTGTTGTTTTTGGTTTCATATATAAAATATACAAATTCAATTTCATATGGCAAAGGGTCATCTTCTTCTATGCCCGAAAGCCAACTTGCAAAATCCTCCGAAATTGCTCGTCTTTTTGTGATGTCTATCATAAATTAACCCCCACCATGGCAAACATAACAAGTGCACAAACAATCCCAATAACGCAAAAAAATGTGCTTTTGTTAAAAAGTTTATATTTAATGCTAACTACAATGCTTGTTGCAACAATTGTGCTTGCAAGGTCCTTGTCAAAATTGTCTGGCAAGTATGTGTTTGGAAAGTCATAATATTTAATGATATTGCTTATCAATTCTCCACTGCTCATTTGTGCCAAATTGCTATAGTACAAAAGATTGATGTCTTCAAGTTTTTTAACCTTTGTCCTCACTTTAACTGCTCTGCTATGAAGCGCAAAAAAACTTATAATTATGCTAAGTCCACAAAAAAAGATAACTGCCCAGTTTAAAGATTTAATCACTGTGTTTGCATTTTTTAGATAGCCCAAAATTAGTGCCACAATTGCACCATTAAGAGCAATGATAATTGAATGTTTTGTTTCGGCAAGTTTTTGATTTTCAAGCACATATTGCAAAATGTATTTTAAAGTTTGTTTCATAAAATAATTGTTGACTAAATTTGTTTAATTAGTCAGCAATTTTTTCGTTTGCCAAAACTTCAAGTTTTGTGTCAATTGGATAACTTAAAATATCATTTAAAATTTCATCACGCTTAAGTGTTGCAATCACCTTTTTGTTGTCCATAACATAAATTGTGTTTGCCTTTTTGTTTGAGATAGATTTGTATGCCAAAAATAATGGTTCTGTTTTGTCTAGTTTAACAGATTTTAAATTGAATGGATTTGTTCGCTTTTCAAAAGGAGAAAGTTTTTCATAATATGGCGAAGTGTCTTCTTCCATAAGTCCAATGAGCAAAAACAATGCGTTTATGCCAAGCATATAGTTAAGTTCAAAAAAGAATGACACAAAAAACAACACAAAAATAATGCTTGTCAAAACATAACCAACAACTTTTGAAATTTGATGCGCTCTGGCTCGTCCAACTTTTTTTGAAGCAAGTGCAACAAACACTCTTCCACCATCAAGTGGATAAATTGGAAGCAAGTTGAAGCAAAACGCATAAATATTTGCCCAAAGAAAATTTTGACAAAATGCAAAGGTAAATGGAAACGCCAAACGCAATATGACGCAAACAACAATTAAAACTAGGTTTACAATTGGCCCTGCAACTGCAATTTTAACTTCATCTTTAACTTTTAAAATGCTGTCTTTTCCCGTTAGCATTGCGCCATAGGGCAAAAGCGTTATCACATCAAGTTTATAGCCAAGTTTTCTGCCAACGAGTGAGTGCCCCATTTCATGCAAAATTGCACACAAAAGGCAAGACAAAAAAATTGATAATTTACCAAAAATTATCATTAAAATTCCAAGCAAAAAAAACGACCAATGAATTGATAGTTTAAGTTTTTTCATATCTACCTATGTGTTAAAACTTTAACAAAACTCTCAACAAAATTTTTTACACTTGCACTCATATAGGCAAAAAAATTATTGACCAAAAGATTGGTTGCAAAAAGCAAAATAAATGCACCCATTGTCAGCACAAGTGGTTTAAAAACTTTGCCAACACAATAGATATGTGTTTTCTTTTCTTTTTTTTGTCTGTTTAGATACTTAAAAGAAATAACTTTCATATTTACTCCTTAACCTAATTTATGAAGCAAATATAAAAACTATGAAAAAAAGTTAATATTCATCTGGCAAACTGCCAAAAATTTTCATCCGACTACTTGTGGCATCAATGCTAAACTTGTAAGTACCATCACTCAAAACTTCAACCGAAACATTCAAGTTTTGTGGTTCAAGAGAACAGTAGTTGCTCAAAAGCGAAAACAGGTCACTTTTAAGCACAGTTTCAACTCGTTTTGGGCTGAACTGTTTGTCACTTATCAACACATTTTTTAATCTTTCAACATTGTTTTTTTGTGCTCTATCAAAAATCATTTTTCCTCCAATCACTGAAAATTATGTCTTATTCGGCGTTTCAGTCCACCCCAAAAGCCCTTGTATCTGCTTTTATAGTCATACATCACATTTTGCGACAAATGAATGTTTTTTGCCAATATATCAAACGCTTCACTTCCATTTGTTTTTTGGTTCATCAAACTTTTGCTGGTTGAAATGCTGTCATCATCTGGAATAACACCTAAAAGATTTGCTTTAAGCAAACCACAAATTTGACTTACATCAATCATTTGACCATTTATGATAAGGTCGCCTCTAACTCTGTTCACAACAAAACTAACACTATTTAGATTGTAACTATTCAAAATTGTAAGCACCTTGTCGGCATCTCTAATTGATGATATGTGTGGCGTGCAAACAACAATTGCTTCACTTGCACTGTAAACTGCCCTGTGAAAACCACTGTCAATGCCCGCCGGACAATCTATAATCACATAGTCAAAAATGTCGCCAAGCGCATCTACAATTGCTTTGATATTGAAACTATTTATCTTTGTGGTTGTAAAAATTTTGTTGCTTGGCAAAACATAAAGTGATGGACACCTAACATCTTGAACAAGTGCTTGTTTAAGCCTACACTTGCCTTCAACAACATCGGCAATGTCATACACAATTTTATTTTCAATGCCCATCACAACATCTAGGTTGTTTAGTCCAATGTCAACATCAAGCATCACAACTTTTTGCCCCATTTGCGCAAGTTTTGTGCCAATGTTTGCGCATATAGTCGTCTTGCCAACACCACCTTTGCCACTTGTTACAACAATTTTCCTAGCCATAAAAAAACCTCACTACAAGCCCAAGTATAATCATAAAAAATATTTTGTAAATGCGAATTTATGACTAATTTTGTAACCTGACAAAAAACACCAATACTTTCACATTTTTGTTACAAAAATCTACAAATATCATCTTCAAACTTTAAAAAAGTTGCACAGTTATGCAACAAAAAAGAATGGCTTTTTGCCATTCTGTAATTTAATTGTTGTTTTGAATATATTTTGCTCCACCAACAACTGTTGCAAGTTGTGGATTTTCAGCAACAAAGCAAGGAAGCCCAATGTTTTTTGTGATGTAGTCTTCAATGCCCGGCATATTTGCAACGCCACCCGTAACCACAACACCATTTGGTGCAATGTCACTTGCAATTTCTGGCGAACACAAATTGATCAAGTGTTCAAGCCCCATGCAGATGTTTTCAAAAAAGTGTAAAACTGCAACCCTGATGTCACTTGAAGCAATGATTTCACTGCGTGGCCTTTTTGTTGCAACATCAATGCCATTAACTTCCATATTGCTTAGGTCATTTGAATATAGTGACAAGCACTCATTTTTAAGTTTTTCAGCGCTCATCAAACTTATTTCAAGCCCCTTTGTGTGATAGATATAGTCCCTAATTGACTTGTCCATATCTTCTCCACCAAAGTTTATGCTGAAGCCATTTACAATTTCATTTAAACTGACAAGTGCAAAATCGGTTGTTCCGCCACCAATATTCAAACTTATCACGGCACTTGGTCTATCAATGTTAACGCCAGCTCCAACAAGTGAAACAATTGAAGATGGGACTGTGCTTACATTTCCAATACCAGAAGAAAAAATAACTTCTTTGAAATCTGAAATTTGATTGTCGCCAAGACCATTTGAAACGCAAAGCAAAACATCAATGCTGTCAAAAATAGACTTGCTTGGCACAACTTTCTTGTAAAAATATTGAAACATTTTTTGTGCCATATCAAGATTTACAACAACGCCATTTCTGATTGGCGAAATAACACAAATGTCTTCATTTGTTTTGCCAATCAATTTTTTTGCATCACTGCCTACAGCATAAATTTCATTTGTTCCAATTTTTTTTGCTATCATTGATGGCTCATTTAAAAGCAAGCCGGTGCCAACTTTGTAGATGTATGTATTTGAACTTCCAAGTTCAACAACTAGATGTATTTTTGCCATATTAACTCCATATATATTTTAACAACAAATTTTTTAAAAATCAACTCTTTAATAACTATTTAAAAGTTGACAGTTTTCAATATTATTTTTAAATGTCGACGTAAAATATTAATGCATTTTTAAAAAATATTATATTCAATTTTTTATTTCTACTAGCACACAATAAATTTTTAAATTGCAACAAGAATTGCATGGCTTAAATTCTGCTTATTTATGCAATGAGTGAATTTCTTTTTCTCCATTGCCACTACTTTTTTGCAACAAATAAAACGGCACAAAGCCGTTTTATTACAAAATTTCCAAGTGTTTTTTAAATGCCTTTGCAAAGTCTGATGAAACTTTAAGACCTTCGGCAATTTCCATATCGGCAGGACTTTCAACAATGGTTTTCATAATTACACTGTCACCCAAAATGTCGCAACTGATATCTTTAACTTTGCCTGTGTTAAATGCATCAAGTGAACTTGCAAGTTTAACAATAACAGCAAGTTTTCTAACGCCTTCTAGGTCTTCGTCAGAAAACAAGTCTTTATACTTAACCCATTCGGTCATATTAAAGTCTTCAAGATTTTGTGAAGCAACAACAAAGCCAGCCAAAATTTGTTCTCTGTGAGAAGCGCCATAGATGTCGCTGTTAAGCACAACACTAAAGCCCTTCTTTTGATAGTTTTGATAACTTATGCGTTTGCCACAATCGTGGAAGTAACTTGCAATTTTCAAAATTTTTACAAATGTGCGTGGAAGTTTGTGCAAAACTTTAAGTTGTTTAAACAAAATTAAACTGAGTTCGCAAATGTTTTTTGTGTTTTTGATGTTTGCAACATTAAATTGCTCGTTGAGTGCATCAAGACTGTATCCCAAAACATCGGTGATTGGTTTTTCCAAGGTTTGTGGGCATGCTTTTGAAAACAACAAACCTTCTGAAACTCCATTTTTAGAAACAATTATATTTTCAATTTTGCTTGCATCACTAATTGCTTTTATTATGCAAAATTCTGCAACAAGAATGTCAACTCTTTCGTTTGAAATTCCCTTTAATCTCTTTGATTTATCAAGTTCAAGACCCTTTAAGAATTGCAACACTTTTGTTAGGTCAGCACTTGTCAAGCGATAGCCATGTTCTCTGTCATAAGAATAGTGATTAACTTTGCGAGAGAGCCTTGCAAGGCTTGTAAATGCATCGCCTGTGCCAACAATTTGAGTTTCGGCATCAAGGCCATCAAAGAAATCTATCTTGTTGATTTTTGAAGTGTATTCCTTTTGAATTGCCTTAATAAAATCTTCCGGTTTTGAAAGTTTGTCTGTGTATTTTTCAGCAAGTTCAATTGCGCTTTCTGAAATCAATTTTTGATTTATAATGTTTCTTCGATTGTATGCCAAAATTTGAGAATTTGTCCCATTTACTGCAACAATCAAACCCTTTGGTGCATCAAGTGAATTTATGAAAGAAAGGTACAAATCATATGCTTGCTCTTCTGCTCCCAAAATTTGAAATTTGAAACCACCTTGGCTATAAAGTTCTTCAAAAAAGCTCTTTTGATTTTTTGCAGTTGTGTATTCATTGCTTGCAACAGCAAAAACTTCACTAATTCCACTTGCAACGCTAATTGCTTTGTAACTTTTAAGTGTTGAAGTAATTGCTTGAATTGTTGCCGGTTTAATCAGTTCGCCATTTAAAAGGTCATAGGCAACTTTTGTTGCATCTTCAAACTGGTCAGTTATGACAAATGACTGACTGTCTGAAATGTTTGCAAAAGTCATTTTTATGTTTGTTGTGTTAAGTTCTACAATTCCAATTTTTCTCAAGATATCTTCCTCTTTATTTTTTCTTTGCAAAGTCAAATTTGTGCGACAATTTTTGCTAACACAAAAAATTGATTGTAACATCTAATTTTTGACTATACAATCTGAAATCGTATGAATTATAACACAACAAACAAATTATTTCAATAAAAAAAGCAAATTTTTTACTTCTTGACCTTATTTTTATTTTTTATTTGTGCATTTTTGCCAAATTTAATGTGATTTGAATTTTGAGATTGAGTTTTGTTTGAGTTGTTTTGTGATGCAGGTTTTTCATTAAACACCCAGAGCGAATATATTTCCAAAATTCCAACAACAATCAAAAATATTCCAAACCAAACAGAAAGTTCGACGCTATTGATATTGTTTGCAAGCATTGCACCAAAAACGGAACTGACCACGCCAGCAATGGCAATTGGAATTGCAATTTTCCATCTGACCAAATGATTTTTGAAATGAATGATAAGTGCAACAATGCTCATTGGTAAAAATGCAAGCAAATTTATTGCTTGACTGTTTTGCTGTGCAAGATGGAGACCAATTGTTAAAAGTGGAATTAGCAGTGTTCCACCACCCATACCCATTCCGCCCAAAACTCCACCAACAACGCCAAACAAAATTAGCCACAAAACTTCCATAATTTCTCCTACAAAATAATTTTTATGCCGGCAGCAATCATTATGATTGAAAACAAAACTCTAATGAAAACATTGTTCATTTTGTTTAATAGCAAGGCTCCAACTGCCCCACCAACCACAAAGCCAATTGTGGCGTACAAAAGTTGCAAATAATTTACATTTCCACTTGTCATATAAACAATTGAACTTGCAATGCTAATTGGCAAAATTGTTAAGATTGCTGTGGCGTGCGCTTCTTTTTCGGCAAGCCCCAAGGCAAAGATTAAAAGTGGAACAACAATCATTCCTCCACCGCCACCAAAAAAGCCACTTAAAAAGCCAACAAAAAGTCCGCCAATCACCCCAATCAAAATTTTTTTGGCATCCAATTTATCTCCATTTTTGCTGATATGTCCATTCATACAAATAGTGTTTGTAAAATTTACAAAATTATTTATTTTTATTGCCACGTTCAAAAATAACCACAAAAAGCAAACAAAATTTTGCTTGCTATAACATCAGTTTATTGTCTTATGCCCTTTGCCTGCTCGTGACATTTACAAACCTATTCACAACATTTGTTCTGTCATTTCCAACACTTGCTCAACTTTGGTTTTATAGTTTTTAAATAAAATTAAAAATATTATATATATTGGTGTTTATCATTTGCATTTTTGGCAAAATTTTTATATAATGGTGTTGTTATATATGGCTCGTCCTAAAAAGCCAACTTAACACAATTAAAACAAAAATTTAAAGGTGAATTATGATTAGTAGCAAAACAAAAATAAAAACAAAAATCTTTGCAACTCTTGTTGCTATTTTTATGATTTTGGTAAATGGCGGACTTGTTTTGTTTCAAGCATCAAAACTTGGAATAGACAGCATTGTTAAAGCAAGTGACTATGCGCCAACAGAAGTAACAATTTCAAATGCAAACTTTCAATCTCCATCTTCTGGAAATTATCCACTTAACCCATCAAGTTGGACAGAAATGAACAAAACTGGGAATGTAACAGCGGGCATCATTTCACTTGATAGCACATTTGTTGAAAGACAAGAAAAAGACTACAAACTCGGTTTTCAGCCAAGAGATTATGCTTCTATGGCAGACAAACAGGTTTTGATGATTAACAGTGCCGACACCCTTGCAAGTGCTGGTTACAAGAGTTCTTCATTCTCTCTTTCTTCAAATGGATATTATGTCATTTCATTTTGGGCATACACAGAAAACACAGCAAAACACACTGCAAGAGCAACAGCAAAACTTAGTGGCGATGACAAAATTGAATCAAACAAAAACAATCTTTTGTCAATCAACACAAGTGATGGCAACACATCAAACTGGAAAGAATACAAAATGTTTGTTCAAACAGATGACATTAACAACCTAAGCCTTAACCTAGAATTTTGGCTTGGTGATGGAAGCAAAAACCCAAGTTATGGCGCTGTTTTCTTTGACAATGTTAAAATTTTAAGTTATGACCAAAAAACTTTCGAAATTGCAAAGAAAAATGCAGATTCAAAAACATCAACAATTTTGAGCAACTATGTTGGCGAAATTTCAAACTTTATTGAAAATCAAAATTTTGAAAACGGACTTTCTGGTTGGTCACTTTCAAAAGACAGTTCTTCAACTGCCGGCAACTTCTCTATTACAGATGTTGTTTACATCAACAATGAAAACTACAACTCAAAACTAACAAAAATTGAAGATGTGCCTGGTGACGCAAACATCTTAAACAACAAAAAAGCACTTTTAATCAACAACCTTCAAGCAGGTCACGTTGGTTACGAAAGCAAATATTTCACCATAAAGCAAAACAGACTTTACAAACTTTCATTCCTTGCAAAAACAGGTGCGCTTGATGGTTCTGCAACAGTTAAACTTGTTGAAAGAAATCCTTACACCAATGAAAAACTCAGCGATGGAACAACAAATCCTAACTATTACAAAGATTCAAAATATGAAGCACAAACATTCACAATTTCAGACATCAGCACAAGCGATTACACAAACAGCAAAACTGGAAATTGGAAACAATACTCTTTCTATATAAAGGGCAGTTCATATTTTGACAGTGAAGTTAATTTGGAACTTTGGCTTGGAACAACAGACAAAGATGCAACAGGATATGTTTTCTTTGACCAATTCAGTTTGCAACAAATCACATCAAGTGATTATTCAAATGGTTCTTCAAGTGGAACAGTTGCAAACCTTAGTCAATCAACAACTCAAACAGATTTTGTAAACGGAACATTTAACAATGTTAAAATTGAAAATCTTGATGACACTGCTCCATTTGTTCCAGAAAGTTGGACACTTACAAAATCAAATTCAAATGCACTTTCTAAAAACGGAGTTGTAAACACTTCAAAAGACTACTCTTCAATTGGCGTTCCAACAATCAAACCAATTGACAATCAATTTTCAAACAACAATGTTTTGATGATTGGCAACATTTCATCAAACCTTCAAAAATACACAAGTCAAACAGTAAAACTTACGGCAGACAGTTACTATAAAATTTCAGTATCAGTTCTCACAAACAATTTAAGCAACGCTTATGCTGGAATTAGACTTGTTTCTGATGGCACAGTTATTGGCGAAAAACTTAACATTTCTTGCGATGACTGGACAACCTACTCTTTCCTTGTTAAAACAGGAATGGATGACAGAACAATTTCAATGGAACTCAGTCTTGGACAAACTTCAATGGGAACTGGCTTTGCATTTTTTGACAATGTCATTATGAAAAGCAGTTTGACAGCAGATGACTTTAATGCTGTTGCAGTAAATGAAAAACAAATCAATCTTTCAACCTACACTTTTGAAAACACATCAGAAGAACCAACAAATGGAATTTATACATCATATGACTTCAATGGCGAACTTAAAGGCAAAACAAATGACTCTGCAAAGGTTGACAGTGGTGTTGTTGATGCAACAAAATATGGCACACCAAGTGGCTACAATGGTTCAGTAACAACAAACCCAGGTCAAGGTGTTGGCAAAGTTCTTATGATTAGTAGCAACGTTGATGACATTTGGTACAATTTCACTTCTACTCTTAGCAATTCACTTTCTTCTGGAAGTTACTACAAAGTTGAAGTTACACTTAAAACAGCAAATCTTTCACAAGATGATACAAACAAAAAATTAAAAGCAAACAGCGAAACAGAATATGTTCCATACGGCGCAAGCATTTCTCTTGATGGAATAAGCGCAAGTTTCAGTGGAATTGACACAGAAAACGAATACAAAACCTACACAATCTACATCAATTGCACAACAAATGCTGAAATCAAATTGATACTTGGTCTTGGCAGTGAAAACGCTTTGACAAGCGGAACAGTATTCTTCTCTAACGCAATCGTTACAAAAATTGACCAATCTGCATACAAAGATGGCATTGCTGTTCTTGAAGATGGCAATGTTGACAATGTTCTTGCAATTGGAAACACAGATGTTGAAGAAGATGACAACAACAATGATGACAACAAATCTGGCGATGTAAACTTTGACTGGCTTTTGGTTCCATCAATCATCACTGCTCTAGCAGTTATTATTGCAGTTGTTGGTGTTCTTGTTAGAAAACTTAGAAAAAATGCTCCAAAGAAACCAGTTGACACAAGACCATACTCAAAAGAAAATTTGAAGAAATTAAATTCAAGTTACAAGACAAACATCAAAAACATCAACAAACAAATAGTTGACACAAAGATTGAACAAAACAAACTTGCAATTGAAATAAACGAACTAAAACAAAAACAAGATGATGCAAGCAAAAAATTGCTTGAAGAAAAACAAAAGCAATATGATGAAAACAATCAAAAATTGATTTCATTAAATGCAGAAAAAGAAAGTTCAAGCGTTGCTCACAAAGAAAAACTTGCAAGTTTGGAACAAGAAAAATCAGCTGACGAAAAGTTGAGAAAAAGAAAATAACAAAAAATGATACTTCGGTATCATTTTTTTATAAAAATAATTTTTGACCAACAAACAGATAATCACTGTCAAGTTGGTTTTTTGTTTTCAACTCTTCAACAGAAATGTTTTTGTCTTTTGCAATTGACTGCAAACTGTCAAATGGTTTAACAATGTAAGTTTTCAGTTCAACTTCTGGCAAAAACAACACCTTTCCTTCATAAAGGGTTTCTGAATTGTGTTGCAAAATGTAACTTTTGCTAACCCCCAAACAATTTGCAATTTCATCAAGAGTTTCATTTTCTCCAACCGTATAAACCACATTTTTGTTGTTAGAAAAACTACTAATTTTTATGTTCATATTTCACCTTTAACTAAATTTGTTTAAATATAATATTCAAATTTTTTATAGAATATAATGTTTTATCACAATTATGTTTTTGAATATTTCAAAACAAAGGAGTTCATCATAAAAAAGTTAGTTAAGTCAGTTTTTATCATCACATTGTTTTCAATCCTCTTGAAAGTTTTTGGTTTTTTTATGAGAATTGTTTTGTCACGAGAATTGGGTGCAGAGGCACTTGGACTTTATCAAATTGCCCTTTCATTTTTTTATGTTTTGCTCACAATTGTTTCAAGTGGACTGCCAACAACAATCAGCCATCTTTCTGCAAAATATCAGGTGACACGTGACAAGAATGCCGAAGGCAGTGCTGTGATGTCATCAATCATAATTGGGCTTTGTTACAGCGTTTTGTTGTTTGGGCTTATGTTTGCACTTAAAAACTTGATTATAAAGTTTACAACCGAGCAATGCTACACAATCATTTTGTGCCTTTCGCCAAGCATTTTAATAACAGCAATATATTCAAGTTTTAGGGGTGCACTTTGGGGAAGGCAACAACACACGCAAAACTGCACTTCAGAACTTGGCGAACAGTTTGTAAGACTAATTTTGTTTTTGGTGTTCCTAACAACTGCTCCATCGCCAATGGTTGGTGCAATAAGGGCAGGAATGTGCTACACAATTTCGTGCCTCGTTAGTATGTTCATTGCAATATTTTTCTATTTCAAAGATGGTGGCGTGTTAAGAAGTCCAAAAGCAAGTTTTAAAACAGTTTTAAAAAGCAGTTTCCCACTAACTTGTATGCACATTGTTTCAAGCATATTGCAACCAATTATTGCCGTTGTTGTTCCGTATGAACTTCAATGCGCAGGCTACACCGAAAAAGAAGCAATTGGACTTTTTGGAATTGTAACTGGAATGACAATCCCCTTGCTTTCACTTCCAAACACTCTCATTGGTTCTTATGCCACGGCACTAATTCCGGAAATTTCAACCAATGTTGTTGTAAAAGATAAAACTGCACTAGAAAATCAAATTAAAACAGCAATTTGCTTCACTTTGTTCATATGCTTTTGTTTTGTGCCGGTTTATATTGGTGCTGGAGAAGAAATTGGCTCACTACTGTTTAACAATACAACAAGTGGCTATTTGTTGATGAAATCAAGCATTGTCATGGTTCCAATGGGCATTAGCGCCATAACGCAAAGCATATTAAACAGTTTAAATCTGGAAATTAAAAGTTTCAAAAACTATGTGCTTGGAAGCATATTTATGATTGTTGGCATAGTTTTCCTTCCACAATATATGGGAATAAACGCAATGATAATTGGCACTGGGCTTTCAATTTCTTTTTCTAGTTATTTAAATATTAGAATGATTTCAAAACATTTAGGCATTAAAAGTTTTGTGTTAAAGCCTTTGCTACTTATGAGCCTTTTCACCATTCCAAGCAGTTTGCTTGGCAACTTTGTTGCAGGTGCATTTAGATTTGTTGTTCCACAATTTATTGATGTTTGCCTGTCTTGTGCGGCAAGCCTAATAAGTTTTGTTTTGCTTTGCATTGTGTTTAATGTGATAAATGTTTCAACTTTATTTGTGTCATTAAAGAAGATTAAAATACTAAAAAAGAAAAAATCAACTGCAAAATGATAAAGAATATCATTAACCCTGTAAAACATCCAATCAAAACCATAAAAATAAGTAAATCAATTTATTTTTAAAATGTGGAAAAAGCAAAAAATAAGAGCAAAAAACTTAAACAAAACAAGTGACAAACTAACAATAAAATCAAAAATAAATACCAAACAATAAAACAAATAATAATTAACAAAACAAATCATTAAAATAACAATTAACAAAAAAGGAAAAAAACTAAATAACCAAATTGGGGCAAGCCGAAATTTGCCCTTTTTTGATTATTTTAAGTGTTTTTGCAAATACTATTGATATGTTAACACTGCTTGTTAGATGTGTGATTATCTATCTAATTGTTCTGCTAATTTTCAGATTGATGGGAAAAAGGCAACTTGGCGAACTACAACCGTTTGAGTTTGTTATCACTCTTATTATTGCCGACCTTGCAACAATACCAATGAGCGAAATAAATGTTCCACTTGTGCACGGAGTTGTGCCACTTGTTACACTTTCACTGCTCCATTTTTTGATAAGTTTTTTGTCAAGAAAAAGCATTGCAATCAGAAAAATTATCAGCGGAAAGCCCGTGATTGTAATCAATCCCAATGGCGTAGATTATGAGGCACTAAAAAAATTGAATATGAATTTTAATGACCTAAATGAAGCACTGCGAGGAATGAACTATTTTTCTTTTGACGAAATTCAATACGCAATCATTGAAACAAATGGCAAAATAACAGTCATTCCAAATGCAGACAATGCTCCACTTTGCGCCACAGACTTTGGCATTGAGAAAGAAGAAAGCACTTTGCCAATTATGCTTGTTTGTGATGGTCACATCATTAAAGAAAATATGAAAGTTGCAAATTTGAGTGAAGAATTTTTGTTTAAGCAAATTGAAAAGGCGGGCAACTACAAAGTTAAGCAAATTATGATTTTTACCATTGACAACAACGGAAAGGTTTACATTCAGCCAAAAAATGCAAAATATGTTTCGTTTAAAACAGATTTTAAAGGCGGTGGCAACTGGTGAAAAAAATTGTATCGGTAATTGTTGTGTTTGTTTTGCTTGTTGCAACAGTTGTTTTGGAGCAAGTTTTTATCGACAGAACTCTATCTAGTCTAAATGAAAAAATAGATTTTTTAGACAAAACAATTGGGGCTACCGAAACCATAAACACCACAGAAATTAAAAACAGCATTGATGACCTTGATAGTTTTTGGACAGAAAAAGAAAAAGTTTTGTGCATATCAATAAATCACAACGACCTTAATCGTGTTGGCGAGCAAATTAAAAAAATAAAAGTTTACATTGAGCAAAACAACAAAGATGATTGTGTTTATGAAATTAAAGTGCTTAAATTTTATGCCGAAAGTTATGACCACACATTGGAACTAAACCCACAAAATGTGCTATAGGAACGGCATCTAAATTTGAATAAACATCCATTTTGCTCGAAAAAATTTTGCCACTTTTGGACAAATTTCTAAATAATATAAACTATATTGCAAAATTTGAACAAATCAAATTTTTGTTGCTACTGAATCTTCCACAATAAATTGTGACATTGTTGTTTACCACTGGCAAATAAAGTCGCTTGCCTCTGGCTTTCAACAATGCCAATTAAAATGGAAATTGCACAAGATTAAATTGTTAAAATAAAAAACCTTTTAACAATGTAAAGTTAAAAGGTTTTTTTTATTATTTCTTTTTTAGCATATCAATCAAAAATTGTCCGGTGTAACTCTTTTTAACTTTTGCAATTTGTTCTGGTGTTCCGGTTGCAACAATAGTTCCACCCTTGTCGCCACCTTCTGGACCAAGGTCAATTATGTGGTCAGCAACCTTAATGACATCAAGGTTATGCTCAATAACAATTACAGTGTTGCCTTCTGCAACAAGTCGTTGCAAAATGTTTATTAGTTTTGAGACATCATAACTATGAAGCCCTGTTGTAGGTTCATCTAAAATGTATACAGTTTTGCCTGTGCCAATTTTTGAAAGTTCGGTTGCAAGTTTAACTCTTTGCGCCTCGCCACCAGAAAGTGTTGTTGCACTTTGACCAAGCTTGATGTAGCCAAGCCCAACGTCATACAAATTTTGTAATTTGTTTTTAAGTGAAGGCAAATTTTCAAAAAATTTAAGTGCATCTTCAACCGTCATTTCCAAAACATCATAGATGCTTTTGCCCTTGTATTTAACTTCCAAAGTTTCCCTATTGTAACGCTTTCCGCCACAAACTTCGCAAGGAACATATACATCAGGCAAAAAATACATCTCAATTTTCTTTATTCCTGCGCCCTCGCACGCATCACATCTGCCACCAGAAACATTAAAACTGAATCTTCCACTTTTATAGCCCCTTGCCTTTGCGTCTGGCGTGCTTGCAAACAAATCTCTAATATAGTTAAAAAGCCCCGTGTATGTTGCAGGATTGCTTCGTGGTGTTCTGCCAATTGGCGTTTGGTCAATGTTGATAACTTTGTCAACATTTTCAACGCCCAAAATGTCATCGTATGCACCCTCAATGTTCTTTGAGCCCATAAGTCTGTTTGATAGCGCTGGATACAAAATTTCATTTACCAAACTGCTCTTGCCACTTCCACTTACTCCAGTAACTGCAACAAATTCGCCAAGAGGAAATTTGACAGTTATGTTTTTTAAGTTGTTTTGCCTTGCACCAACAACTGTCAAAAATTGTCCATTGCCATTTCGCCTTGAATTTGGAACTTCAATTTTAAGTTCGCCAGTCAAGTATTTTGCAGTGAGTGAGGTTTTGCTTTTCATAATTTCATCAAGTGTGCCACTTGCCACAACTTCGCCACCATGCACGCCGGCATAAGGTCCAATGTCAACAATATAGTCAGCAGACCTAATTGTGTCTTCATCGTGCTCAACAACAATAAGTGTGTTGCCCAAATCTCGCAAGTTTTTAAGAGTGTTTATAAGCCTTACATTGTCACGCTGATGCAAGCCAATGCTTGGTTCGTCCAAAATGTAAAGCACGCCAACAAGTCCACTTCCAATTTGTGTTGCAAGCCTAATTCGTTGTGCTTCGCCACCAGAAAGTGTGCTGGCACTTCTTGAAAGTGTTAAGTAGTCAAGCCCAACATTTATCAAAAATGTTAGTCGTGCATTTATTTCTTTAAGCACATCTTTTGCAATAATTTGTTGCTCTTCTGTCAATTTCAAGCCACTTAAAAACGCTTTTATATCACTTATTGGCATACTTGTAACATCATAAATGTTTTTGCCGTCAATCATAACATTGAGTGCTTCATTGTTAAGTCGCTTGCCACCACAGGCTTCGCAAGGCGAATCCTTCATATATTTTGCAATTTCTGCCTTTGTCCATTCGCTTGTGGTTTGTCTAAAACGCCTTTCGAGGTTTGGAATAACTCCCTCAAAACTTTTAATATAACTGCCAACAAAGCTGCCACTTTTATATTCAAGTTCAAGTTCTTCGCCATTGTTTCCATACAAAATTATGTTTTGAATTTCCTTTGGCAAGTCCATAAATGGTGTGTCCAAACTGAAATTGTAGCGTTTTGAAAGTGCGTTGAAATATGTTTTTGTGAAACCCCCAACGTCCAAATTCCAACCGGTGACAGTGCAAGCACCTTGATTTAAACTTCGCCTTTTATCGCCAACAACAAGTGCTTCACTAATCTCTTTTTTAACACCAAGACCTGCGCAAACTGGACAAGCACCAAATGGAGTGTTAAAACTGAAAATTCGTGGAGAAATTTCGCCATAACTATACCCACATTCTGGACAAGCAAAAGTGTTGCTGAAAAGTTCATCTTTTTCATTGTGATTAACAACAACTTTTCCACCACTAAGTTTAAGTGCAGTTTCAACACTTTCAGTTAGTCTTGACAAATTTTCTGGTCTTATCACAAGCCTATCAATAACAACACTGATGGTGTGGCGCTTGTTTTTGTCAAGCACAATCTCTTCATCAAGCGAATAAATGCTTCCATCAACATCAACACGAGCATAGCCACTTTTTCTGTAACTTTCAAATTGCTTTGCAAAAGTGCCCTTTTGTGCTGTGATTGTTGGACTAGAAATTACAATCTTTTCGCCCTCGCCGTAGGCAAGAATTGATTTTGTAATTTGGTCTATGCTCTGCTTTTGAATTGGTCTTTTGCAATTTGGACAATATGGCACGCCAATATTCGCAAAAAGCAATCTAAAATAGTCATAAATTTCAGTAACCGTGCCAACTGTTGACCTTGGGTTTTGTGATGTTGTTTTTTGGTCAATTGCAATGCAAGGTGAAAGCCCTTCAATTCGCTCAACATTCGGTTTTTCCATTTGTCCCAAAAATTGTCTGGCATAACTTGACAAACTTTCCATAAATTTGCGTTCGCCTTCGGCAAAAATTGTGTCAAATGCCAATGTGCTTTTGCCACTTCCACTAACACCTGTAAAAACAATGAGTTTGTTTCTTGGCAATGTCAAGTTCAAGTTTTTTAGGTTGTTCTCCTTTGCTCCAACAACAACTATTTTATCACTCATCAAATTTTTCTCCTTTTTTAAGTAAATCTCTAAGTTCCATAATTTGTTCTCTAAGTAAAATTGCCCTTTCAAAATCAAGGTCTTTTGATGCCTGATTCATAAGTGCAGTAAGTTTTTCAATTTGTGCAGGAATATTTTTTGCTTTTATTTTTGTTTCTTTAATCTTTTTGGTTATTTCAAGCGTGTTTTTAATTGGTTTTACAATTGTTTTTGGCGTGATGTGATGTTCAATGTTGTATTCATTTTGAATTTTTCTTCGCCTTTCGGTTTCATCAATTGCACGCTTCATACTGTCGGTTATATTGTCGGCATACATAATAACACGGGCTTCGCTGTTTCTTGCGGCTCTTCCAACCGTTTGAATTAGTGATGTTTCGCTTCGCAAAAAGCCTTCTTTGTCGGCATCTAAAATTGCCACAAGTTTAACTTCTGGGATATCAATGCCTTCTCTCAAAAGATTGATGCCAACAACAACATCTGCTTC